>JAAUXT010075617.1_pt1 | contig 36325 bp, 36 predicted proteins | sample 7278171 | NCBI WGS metagenome assembly JAAUXT01 (sample SAMN14350112, study PRJNA611818) | marine sediment metagenome | isolation source: surface marine sediment (1.8m) | place: French Polynesia: Moorea | collected 2018-08 | reverse complement strand
CCACGGACACACACACACACACACACACACACACACACACACACACACACACACGCACACACACGAGCGCGCTCGCGCGCGCGAAACGGTGCGTATAACAAACACAGTGTACGGGCATTGTCTGCACAATGATACTGCCAACACTTATTTGGAAAACAAATCCAGACACAAGTGCATCCGTGAGCACACGCACTTTACTGTTCACTCAATTTTGCTGACAAAGTGCAAGAGGTAGCCGTTTCGGCGCCAGTCCCCAACCCTATGTTTCTGTACAAGCTACGACACTTGAGCCTGCTACATTTTCACACAAAATCTACCCCAAGGTTTGAGGTCGGCTCCATCAAGTACCTTCGAGAAACGGACAACGGTGCCGGCGGCAAACTCTACAAGACTGGAGACGGGTCAAACAGGTCAGGCCTTTGTCAGCCTAAGTGCATGTGTCAGGCGTGGTACCTCTCTTGTCTTTTGAGCTCATGTATGCATACACAGACTCGCCGAGTGACATATTTCTCTGTGTGATTGATTGAAAATCTACATATTTTTGCCGACATGTTGAATACTGGAAGGACACTCCAGATAGGAAGTCAGTTATCGGTTTCATCAACTTTTTGTTGAAAGCAATGCAAGCACTCAGATACGTGACCTGCGGGCACATCACACACACACACACACACACACACACACACACACACACACACACACACACACACGGGGATGCAGTATTTTTGCAGGATGTCATCCGACAAAAGAAGCCACTGTGCAAATCAGATCACAGACACACAGCTGTGCGCGAAATGTCTCATTTTTCACAAAAGTGCGTGTTTTTACACATACACACACTTCAGTGTGTGCAAGCTGTCAACGAAAACGGACACTGCAACTCCTACTGTTTCAATAGCAAGGTGGCGCCACTCCGACCCACAGAAAAACTTGCCCCCCTCGCCTTGTTTTTACCCAGGATACAGTGACCAGTTTCTTTGCAGTTTTCACGCAACCGAGTCCAACTTTTACGTCGTTTCCACCTCGAGAGACGAACACGCAAGCGAGACGGACAGCTGTTCCCATGGCGAAGTCTTCGGACCCAGGGACGGGTCAGACAGGTCAGGCTTCCCTCACACAGCGTGTCATGGGAGGTATCCAGAATATCTTATCAATTTATTGATTTAAAACACACCTCATGGTGTCATTGATTGAAAATCGATATTTTGTTGATTTCTCAATTGTCGGGAGGACACTTGTGACGAATAACAAAATCGTGTTGCCTCCAGCCTCACACAACGGGAATCATGGGGTCATTGCAATGCCCGCGGTCGATTGTCAGCCTGGCTCCAGGAACAGGCTCAAGAAGCCTTCTACACTTTCGTGCCCATCCACGTCCTCCCCCCCCCCACTCCAAAAATGACAGCGCATCGTTTGTTTTTTTTTTCCAGTTCTTGATAGAGCCACGCGCCACGCTTCCAATTTCACATTTGACACACTTGTTTGTTTCTGCGGTCCATTGCCACAGGCAGATAATGTAGGACCCTCACACGCACATCACGCCAACGTCGAACAACACACAAATTGAGGATGCTGTGCAGTTTTCAGTCGCCACAGACTTCTCGAGATTGGCGTTGACTGGACGTTCAACGAAACATCCTTGCATAATCTCCCTTTTTCTGCTGAACAAACATCACGCATAACCAGCCCACCCTGGTGCACATTTCACCCCAGCTAAACGAACCTGTTTCTCCCCACAGGCAAGCTGCCCATCACCACTGTCTTCGAGTGGAAGTACAGCCTCCACCTTACGGTCGGCGCCAACCAGACCGTGTTCGCCGCGGGGAAGGTCGGCGGGGGCTGGTACCTGAAGCAGTACTCCCTGGAGACGGGGCTGGAGCTGCAGAGCGTGCGGCTGCAGCACTTCCCCTCACACATAGCGGCCGTGCACCTGGGTGGGGTCGCGTCACTGGCGCTGTCCTGGAGGTGAGAGGTGGGGCAGTTTGTGTACCCCGTATCCACCCGTGTACAAGACGCACCTTTTTGCCCCAAAATTAAACACCAAAAGTGGGATGTGTCGAAAAATATAGGTATGAAATCACTATTATTTTAATACAACCTGATTCAAGAAAACCAAGGCAAAATTGAGGGTGCGTCTTGTACTTCGGTGCGACTGATATACACGGGCATTTTGTGTAGTGTGTGCAAACGATACGGATGTTCCGCCCCCTACACTGAGAAACCGCCATTCGACGCCACCGAGGCTAATGCCACAGAACCCATATCCCCCAACCCTGACCCCAACCCAAACCCTGACCCCAACCCAAACCCTGACCCTGACCCTGACCCTGACCCTTACCCTTACCCTTACCCTTGCCCTTACCACAACCCCAACCCCAACCCTAACCCCCCAACAACACTGCGGTGACCCGGTCATGTATCTGAGGCCAGTTGCTGCAGAATTTCACAGAGCCAAGATACAGGGGCAGACATCCGTGCAATCGTTACTGCTATTGGTGCCGTTTGATTTGCCGATCGCAGGGAGGGGCCAACCGTGTTCGTGCAGCCAAAAGTCAAGGGCGAGTTTGAGCAAACAGCCCGCAACCGTGGAAACGCAAACGGAAATGTAACTTGTGACTATGACAGCATATCAAAAGCTACGTTTGCGTGTGCGTTTCCAAGCTTGCGGGCTGTTTGCTAAAACTCCCCAACGGGTCATAATAACCGACTCAAGGGAGCTACCCGTCACTGCGGTCGGTTATTCGAACAACACGTGGGCGACGAACGGGCATTTTGACGGATCGACTTTGCATTCGAATTTCAAATCTTGTCTTTTCAGGTCCGAGGGGAAGATTGAGTTCCTGAGTCAGAAGAACCTCAACACTGTGATGATATCACAGACTGTCGCTCCGTGCAAGCCCGACAAACTGTGCCTCTTCTCCCCGTCCGTCCTGCTCGTGCTGGACTGGAACCTCCTGGTGGCGAAGGTGCAGTGGCTCCACTGCAGCACCGGCTACCCAAAACCACTCAAGGGGGACAAAAGCTTCCAGGCGAAATACGCCATTGATATGGCGTATACCAGGTACGCAGGTCAAGGTTTCCTGGTTCTGTCCCTGGGATGTGAGGGGTTAGTTTGCTACAACACGGATACAGGGAAGGAAGTATGGAAGGTGAAGACACGGGGTTCGGGTCAGAAGTCCCTCTGGGCCAGAGGCGTTGCCGCGGACAACCGAGGACGCGTGTACGTGTGTGACCACAACAACCAGAGTGTTGAGTTGTTTTCGGTGGAGAATGGACGGGTCATGGGCGCATTCCTGAAGAAGGGGGAGGAGGGCGTGGGGGAACCCTGGCTCGTCTGTTGGCACGAGGCCAAATCTTCTCTGGTCGTGGCGCACAGGAGACAGACTTGGGTCATCAGCGTTTGTGTCACGTGATGTTGATTTCTGTCTCTTGCGTCGAAAAGGCGTGATGTCAGTCTCAGCCGGGAATAGGTTGCGGCACATATTCAACTTGGAAAATTGAACGTATTGAGGGGGGAGGGGTTGAATGACTGAATTTGTCGGGGTCGAGGTGCTGGGGCCCCTGGATCCGCTCGCCTTGGTGCGTCGTGCTGTCGCATTGTGCTGTTACATTGCCCCATTGGGTCAGCATTAGGCTGCTATTGCATGGCCCCAACTGCTCCCAGAGTGGTTGGGGTGATGCAACAGCAGCCTTCATACAAACCCAATGGGACCACACCACAGCAAGACGGGGCAGCACGACGCTGGTTGCTCCGTCGCTGGGAGTGTGTTCCCAGCCTGAGGGACTGAGGCGATGCTGGATCAACAGTCAGCGCTGTTCAACACAAACGAATTGGAACGCGAACCACACGTGTATGAAATCCTCAGAGTAAGTCTGCACCGCACCCAGCGTCCCAGAGAATTTCAGTTTTGGACGTGCGACGAACACTCGATTTGTCCTCGTGCAGCCCGTTTTACGTTGGTGTGTTTTCATTTGTGACCAAAATCCAAAGGACTCGGCAGCAAGAACATGTTGATTCAGTGTCACGAGTTTGTTCAAGATTGAGGGAGGGTCCAGGCATAAAGGACGAATTCCCGATTCAACCAAGGAAACAATCGCGTGTGTGACTGTTTTTGCTGGGGGTGGGTGTGGTGGGGGAGGTGAATCACTTCATGTGCAACTCGTCATGCGCATCAAGAGCGTTTGTGAATGAAACCCTTTATTTTCTCTATTCCCACAATAAAAACACCACAGATCAATTGAAATTGTTTCAAAGTGCGAAACAGTGAGTTGTTCGATTTGTCGTGTTTTGTCGCAGTTCCCATTAAATGCTTGCACTTCTCGGTTTTGATGTTATTTCCCGAGACTCAACACCGCGTTCAGCAGAACTGGTTCTCACCTGCTTCTTCATGAACAACTTTTTGACCGTTCCAATCAACCAGGTAAGAACCATTCCCAAAGTATACAACACAAAAACTCCCAAAGGAATCCAAAGCAGGATGATGTTGGATGCAATGTCACAAGCCCACAGTATGTCCTTGACTGTGTTCAGCTCTACTATGCCCTCAATGAAAGCAGCTTTGGTAAGATTCAACAATCCCAGGATGATGAGTGCCAGCAAAGAAAAGGAAAGAGCTGAATTTGACCTTTTGTCTTTGAATGGATCAATTTTGTTGTGCAGAACGAGGAAGAGTGCAGTGGAGAATATCATCAAGGTCAGTCTGAGCACAAGGTTTTCCACAAATGTGTGAAGAATGACAAGAATCAACCTCCTGGCATTTATGATTCCATTCCAACAGATTGGTCCAAGATTTCTGATTGAGATATCCTTGAAAGAGTCTTGCAGAGATTGTACAAGCTCAAAGTGCCAAGAACTGATGGGTCTGTCTTGTCTTTTCCACTTCTTTCTGAGCTTCTTCAGAATCCAGAACAACAAAACAGGAACTGGCACAAGGAAGGAGAGGAAGAATTCTGAAGGCTCTATTTTTCTGTCAACCAGAAGTCCAGGCCCAACTGTCAAAACCGTGGTGAAAGGAATGATCCATCCAAGTGCAAACGCCACAACACCCAACACCCATCTGCCATATTTGGTAGCAAGAGACTGTGCCATCAATGAAAAGAACATATCTCTCTTCAATTTTGACACAGTAGATCAAAGACATTGTCACATCTGTAAAATTTTGATAAAACAGCAAAAGAACAAACACTGCTGCCAGTGAAATGTGAGTGTAAAGTTGTTTCTTTAAATCGGGCTTCTTTGCACAAAACTTTATGACAATGTTGGACAAGAGGTAAAGGCAAAAATAAAACAGCAAAATGGAGGGTCCAATCACGTTCTTCAGAAGCAGTTTTTGAACTGGATTGCTGTCAGGCCAAATGCACATGTTGCCGCTCAAATTCGTCACATCAAGGGAGAGTTGTGAGACTTCGAAGAGCAGGGAGACAAGGCATTCCACTGTGGGATCAGTCTGAATCCCTGCACTTATGTCGGCCAGGTCAATTTGAAGAACAGAAACATCTTGAAGATAAAACAGAACAATCTCTAAATTTGCAGTGAAGCTGCTCTCTGTACCAGATGCTGGTGTAACTTTTCTTATTTGGAAAATGCCTTTTGACACAATCTCAACAGGTTGAGAGGAATCAGAGTGATAAAAAGTTTCTTGGGATCTTGTCCATGCAGGGCAGTCTGATTTTCTGTTTATACCAGCCTTTCCTGAATACATGTACCACTTGGATTCTATGCAGTTCACAAGTTGATCTGAACAACCAAGAAAGATGAATAGTACAGCAAGAAACAAGACCCAACAAAACACAGTCAGAAAGAATGATCCCCTGTGGCAATCTGAATTCGGCATACACTTTTCTGTGGACAGAGCTTCTGCAAAGTTGGGCTTACATCTGCCACAAAGAACACCTTCTCTGTTTTCTGAGCAACTTTCTAAACCAACACAAGGAGCTTCCTCACAGCAGTAGCCAGCGGGACACCTCTTCATGGAGATCTGTTCATACTTAATATTGTACCAGATTCTATGGCAATGTGCAGCAATGAAACAACTGTCTCATGTGTTGTCACAACACTGTAAGATTCCTGAAAACTCTGAGATTTTTCAACAAGGACTTTGTGCAGTTTCAGTGGAGCAGTAAAGAAAACATCATCCCCAAATTTTGACTGGTATTGGTGGTTATCTGTGAAGGTGCAGTTCACAATTTTGGACCAAACTAATCTCCCATGCTCTGAGTTATATTCTTGTGACACAACTGCAGTTCCATTGTTGCCTCTGAAAGTACAGTCAAACAGACTCATGGTGCTAATGGTGCACAATATCACTGCTGAATAACTTGTTGCTGTGTTTTCTGCGAAAATGCTGGTGTTCACAGATAGAGAAGACTGTGTTAATCTGAACACGCCGCCTCTTAGTACCACATTTGTGTTGAACTCTGAAGATACAACACGAAGCACAACATTGTCCTGTGCATCAAGAACGCCTCCATTCCTTCCAGCCGTGTTGCCAGTGAAGATGGACGAGGACAGCTCCACATTTGTGTCTCGAAATGCTATGACAGCTGCACCACGGCTGAGGGCAGAATTCTTGACAAATTGAGAAGACAGAATGACAACACTGGAATTGCTTTGTGCATTGACGGCACCCCCTTGCATGGCTGTATTTTCGATGAAGCTGGAGGATGTGAGCATCACAGTCACTCCCCAGAATGCACCAATTGCTCCACCCACCTGACTTGCACTGTTGTTAATGAACTGACTTGACTGAACTACAAGAGAAACATAAGACTGAGCATTTATGGCCCCACCAAAAGCAGAATTAGATTGAGTGAAGTTGGAGAAAAGAACAGAGACAGTGGCATTTCTAGCTACCAGCAAAACTCCACCAGACACCTTGGCATTGTTTTTATCAAAATGAGAATTTTGGATTGTGACAGTGGCATTTTCTTGAGTATTCACAACACCACCTTGTGCAGCCACATTGTCAATAAAGGCTGATGAAAGGATAGAGAGAGTTACATCCCAAACAGAACACATGACTCCACCAGACTCACCAGCATTGTTGCTGCCAAAGTATGAAGACTGAAATGTAACAGTTGAATAATTGTGTGACTTGACAACTCCACCCAAACCAGCACTGTTCATAGTGAAGTTACAAGAGATACTTGCAAGAATCACATTCTCCTGTACTGCAAGAACTCCACCTGCCTCACCAGCAGTGTTGTTGTGAAAGTAAGAAGAGTGGATTCTCAAAGCAGAGTGGCTTCTGGCAAACACTACCCCAGCCAGGTGAGCATGATTGTTGACAAAGGTGGAATTGAAAATGTACAAAGTGACATTGTGAACTGCTATGAGGGCTCCACTGTACCTTAATGCAGTGTTGTTGACAAAGATAGAGGACTCTATTGTGAGAGAAACATCATTGACTGCATATAGAACCCCTCCATGCCAGTGAGCATGGTTGTTGCTGAAGGAACAGTTTATCAGCAGAACAGAAACATCGTGATTGGTGGGGGCAGCCCCAACACGTGACGCCAAGTCAACAAGTCATCATCTCGACTTGTACCTTGTCCATGACTCTTCTTTGAAGTCCTGTCAGATTTTGCTGTCAATATTTTCTTGTTTCTCGTCTGTACCTGTTCTTGAATTGTTGTGTTTATCGAATCGTGTTCAATTGTTTGGGGAAGGAAAGTGTCAAATTCATCACTTGAACCATTACTGCTTTCAACTAACACTGAGCCTGTGGAAACATTTTCTGATTGGTTGCCAACAATGGAATGATCGTTTGTGATGTTCCCCTCTGTCCCTTTTGCCAGCATGACTGCACCTGCATTGGCTGAATTTCTTTCAAACTGTGGTGAACTTACAGTTGCTTGGGACTCATTGGTCATGTACAGAACTGCCCCAATATCTGCATAATTTGACAAAAATGTGGACTCTGTGATGGAAACCCTGGACATGGAAGCAAGCACCACACTCCCACAAGACCGACTAAAGTTCATGGTGATGGATTTGATTTCACCATCTTCTATTGCCTGCCTTATCTGATTGTGTTCAAATTGACAACTCTGGATTTGCAAACAACTGTTCATTACATGGAAACAACCACCCAGGTTATCAACAAAATGACTTTGAGCAACAGTTATGTTGCTGTCCAGAACTTTTATGATCCCATGTTCATTGTGGTATTCTGCTGAATTATTGCTGAATTGAATATTTTCCATGTAGATCTCACTACTGCTCAACTGAATGAGCCCTGAGGAACAATTGCTCCCTGAAAGCTTGTTGCTCAAGAAGCGCTGTTTCCAACCCAAACCCTGGCCTTGGATACCACAAGTATGACACTGCATGAGACTGCTGAACCCATTTGGTGAAAGAACTTCTCTCTCTGCTTGTGCAAACCAGAAACTTCAGTTATTGCTTGAGGACCTACAAAAGTGCTGTGTGTCACAGTTACCTGATCAACAGTGCCTTCATTTAAATTTAGGATTTGCCAAGGTCCCAAAAATTCTGCATCACTGATGCTGATCGTTTTAAGCAATGCGTCTTCCTTGCACAAAACAACGACCAAATGTCCCGTGAATTTTGAAGAAACCAAATGGAACTCTCCAGTGAAGCCACCACCAAAAACAAAACCCACAAGGGAAAGTGAGTTTGGTGCGACAAACTCAGAGAAAGACACAGTCACCAATGGCCATTTTCCTTCAATTTTTACAAAAAGGTCTTTCTGCAAAGTTGCTGTTCCTTAGAAATTGCCCAGAGAACGCGGAATGATGAATACTGAGTGTTTCTGACTTGCCAGAAGATTTCAGAGAGAGAAATGAGTTCAGAAAGGTGGAGGCATTGAGAGAAAGGTTGGAACCTTCAAAGAATAGATGAGTGTTGTGAACATGTGTGTTTTCTATGGCAATTGTCTTTCGTTTCTTTGGCCTTTTGCCAAAGAATTTGATGTCACAGAAGAGCCATGGATACTTATCAGAATGTTGAAACTTGAGAGAAAATGTAAGTGCTGCTTCTTGAGTGACAACAGTTTCCTCATCAAATGGGGGTTCTTGTGGTTTGCCTTTTCTGTTCAATCCTGAATCTGCAGAAATAGAACAATGACTGAGAAATATTTTGACTGTTCTGTGATGTCAAGAAATTTTCAGCAATAGGGCTTCACATTTCTGTTCTTCGTAAAGATCTGTCAACAACACTGGTTTTTACCTGGCTCAGGTACAGGTGAATCACTTGTCAAAATTACTGTGTCACCCTCTTGCACTTTCCCCATGACTGATGTGAAATGACCACAAGGCTGATCTTCACTTCCACACTCAGAGGCATCTGGCCCCAGGAGTGGAGTTGGTCTGTAGACAGCCACATACCATGTCCTGTGTTGATTTGGTGTGTCTGTAAAAGGGAAGCAGTTGCATGATTTTCTTCCACCACTCATTGTAACAATCAAAAGTAGATTTGGAAAGGGATGTGCTTTGGCTCCTGCCAATGAAGAGTGTCTGAAGGAGAAATGCTTTGTTGTACGTGACCAATATTTGTTTTTCACCTCTTTTGGCCTTGAGAAGAGAAGAATGGAACAGTGCAGGGAGAGTTTTATGTGCTGTGTCTCTGCCCGAAGATTCTTCTGCGGTTGAGACTCCAGACTGAGCTTTGTGCAGGTAAATCCCAACAAGGGATGTGAGTAATACCCAACCGATCAGCATGTCTGCGAATGGGAATTCGAAGAACAAACTCCTGGAGAAATACGTGCAAAGCAGTAGTTTTGTGAACTTTCATCACAAATGTTCAGGGATTTCACCTGTGTCGGCAAGATTGTTTCCAGATATTAACTCATATACGTTAAATTGACTGGATGATTTTCACATTGGACGCCAGTGCTCTGAGACATGATGAAGTTTCTTCCCCCTCCTCCCCAAACAAGGGAAAGGAGGGGAGCCCTGTTGTTCTGCGGTTCAACTTCTCAGCCCTAAAAAGGGGAATAAGCCTTCACCAAACCTCGCCTTTTCTGATTCAAAACTGTGACGCTCAATGTTTTTTCGCCGTTGTCCGTGGGAGGCCAGAAAATTGTTCGTTATTTCGATGCAGAAACTCCAATGGCTTGCCTGTGTGAAAAGGGAATTTGGTGAATTTGGCAACATGAAAGCTGTAATCGTTGGAGCACAAAGCGGCTTTTGTGCGTTTGTTTTGTTTGATTGCTTGACCCAATGGGACAGATCTATGTCCATGAGCTGCATCAAATGGCCCTTTCTACCGGGTAGCCACGGACTTGCTTTCCTGCCTGTTGCCTCCCATTTTCCGCCAACTGTGGCAACTTTGTTCTGCTCTTTGTGTTTCAGGTTTCAGTTTGGGGATCAGGGTGTGGGCCACGCGTCCTGCACGAACCGTGGCTGTGGAAATTGGGTCGGGCCAAGGTGCCAGTAATTCCAATCGCAGTGCCTTCAATGCGAGTCCTTACTCTTGCATTGTGAGTGCGTCAGCTTGTTTCCAGGTAGCGCAGAAAGTTCCAACTGCCAACGCACCGTCTACTGAGGCTGGGAACACACTCCCAGTGATGCGGCAGCTGCGATGCAACCAGCAACGCAACCATGGCTTCGCTGCAATGGGTTTGCATTGGGCTGTTCTTGCCTTGCTCCAACCGCTCGGAGAGCTGTCAAAAGATGCAACAGCAGCCCCCATATAAACCCAACAGCACGACGGGGCAGCACGACGCAATCACGCGTTCCTCGTCAGTTTGTCTGCACCCTTACCTGATAGAGGACGACGTGAAGATTGTAGATTTACCTCAGAGGCAGCTGCAACCTTGGCGTCGGAGCACCCTTGTGTCTCGGGTCTGGGTCCAGACAGGCAGACAATTGTGGTGTGGTTCAACAATACGTGGGGGTTGGGGGCATCTCAATTTCTATCTGCCGTGCAACTTGAAAAATTCTGCACCACCGTTCTTCAGTGAGATGTGATACGCATGTGCGTGGTGCGTGGAGTCGTGACGACGCGTTTCTCTTGAGGCATCATGAAACACATTCATTGCAAAGAAAGCTGTGAGTGCAAAATGCGGTCAACAAAATGAGTCTCTCAGATTTTCCGTGCAAGCAATTCTGATATTTATTGAAAAGAGAATCATTTGATCCACAGGAGTTTTGTATGTACATCGCATGGATTTTGCACTTTCTACAGTTGAGTGGAAACTGAATTTGCAACAGTGTCAGAATGGCTCCCTGTTTCTCTCTTCTGACAACAGGAGAGAAATTCCTTCACAGCTTTCTGAAAATCTCTGTACTTGAAAAGATAAATGAATGGATTCACAGTACAATTGAAGAAAAGCATCATTAGAGTGAAGTTGGAATAGGTACTGTTGAAATCAATATCATAGCCAAGATTGAACATGAAGTACATAACTTGATTTGCGGACCAGCAAACTACAAAGCAGCAGGCCACAATAACCAGTGTTAACAAAGTATTTCTTCTTGCAACTTGGAATTTGTTTCTTGAGACAACTTCCTCCATTTGTGCAAAATAATTATCTGGGCTTGCCTGCATCCTCACAGAAAGATTATAAATGATAAATCCATAGCAAGTTATTATCAACATCAGAGGGATAAAGAACTGAATGAAGAGATAAATAATTCCTGAGGCGGTTTGCCAGGTTCCATTTGGCCACACCCACCTCACACATACTTCATCAAAGACCTACAAAAAATAAAAAAGACTATTTCATTTGAAGAGCTTTTTTTTAGAAATTTTGCCTGTGTCATTTGAAAAACCCACCACAAAATATTATATTTGCAACATATTTTGGCATGATTCTGTTTACAGCAAAAACTCACCTTGCAAGTGTAAACATTTTGTGAAATATTTATCCCACAACCAATGAGCCAGCTCAATGTGATCATGAAATAGACCCATTTTGTCTTTTTGTCATCAAACAGAAAAACATTCTCAGAAACAGACCATAGAGAGTGAATTGTTCTGGTCTCTGACACAAAGTCACCTTTTAAACCTACCTTTCAAAAGTTAGAAATGCTAAGTTACAAGTTGATGAGAAAAGAGGGCCCCAGAGTAGAGCCTGAGAATTCCATAGTTTACACTCCATATGGCGCAGCCATCCTGTGCTGTAGAGTTTCTCCCCATTGATGACAGTCAGGGACAGTGACACAAGCATCAAGGCAGAAAAACAATCAATTGAACTCTGAAAGAAGAAATACCAGCCAACAGATGGGTAGAAATTGAGGAAAACTTACTTCAAGTTCAGTTGATATTTCTGTACCTCACCTGATTGATAATGAATTTTACAGGGGTCTTCTTTCTGTACTGTTTACTTCTTCCAAAGACAAAAACTACAGCTGTGTTGGACAATATCCCAACAATCCCAACTGCTGTCTGCAGGATAATAATTGAACTGTATCTGTTGGCCTCGTTGGCCTCTGGTGACCTTGTTTGACCTGTAGTCACATGATTAAAGGTGACTGTTAGTTCTTCAGTGTCTGCAGCAGTGACAGACATCATTCTCCCTTGTCGTCACCAGAGTGTCTTCTCCGTAGAACCCTGGGTGAAGAATGGCGTGCAGCAGTCTCAATGCACCGAATCAATCAAGATTCTAAATTTTTGCACCAGCTGATGTTGAGCCTTCTGCAGTCTCCTTTTGACTCAAAGGTGAAACACCATGTGCCTAGCACTTCTGTGCAGCCTGCGGCAGTGAATGCCAATGGAAGTGGAAATAATGACTTTGTTGTGTTTCCGGGTGCATTGCAACAGACCACATTTCATATATGCACCCACTTCCGCACAGAATGTTTTGTATTCAGCAGCATGCAGAAAGCTCGGGTCCCCTGAGGACAAAGGGCATTGTCTGTCTCTCATTTGTGCGGTCTGGATGACCTTATCTCGTCATTGATTTAGTGCCCCAGTGATATCCATGCACATTGTTGTTTCAAAGAGTGAAAGACGTCCAGAGAGAAACTGTACGCAGGTCAAAAATAGACCCAGGTTGTCTTTTAACCAGGCCAGTCGTTTCTTTCCCTCTACCAACACAAAGCCTTGGTTGCATATACAGAATGAAAAAATACCGCAAGATATTCGTTTTTACTTGATTCACACCTCAAAAACAACGTTTCAATTTGATTTACATATTGTGATGGCAGATTCTTGCATTTGCACATCCAAAGATGCCAACAGGCACGGCTCTGCTATGGGATCCAAAATGGCAGACAAGTTTTGACAAGTTTACACACAGGTGGGACACAATTCACACCTGCAGAAACAAAGGTGACTTTCCCTTTGCCCAATCACCCAACAACTTGTGTCAAACACTAGGTTCTTCACCTGCAGGAGAAACGTTTATGGTTTTCACAGAAGGATGTGGTTGTCACAGCACTCAAGCCCATTGTGAGAGGTTTTGTTTCAAAACAAACTCAGTGTGTTCTGAGAAATTGTGTACACAATGCCCTCATCATGTCTGATTTGTTCCTCTTTACCAGGTAAGATTTTAGCATTGTAGATTGAATCCCAGATGTATGCAGCACACACTGACCTGAGTTGGACTCGCAACTATGGTGCTGCATGGGTCTACCCTTTTGTTGTGACATAATGTGTGTCTCTTCTTTGTTCCGCAGCTCACATCCTTGAAGTTGGGGGGGGGGGGGGGGGGGGCAGACTGGTTCCATACTGTTTGGACCCAGCACTGGACGCCACGGGGTGATGCGAAAATGTGCTGGAGGGGGGAGGGGGTGAAAGGTGGCCAGGTGATTGTGGTTTTGTTGGTGTGATGGGGAATGTCTGGAATGTCTGGAAACTTGCCATGTGATGTCATCATGCAAGAGGGATTCAAGTTTTCAGTTTGTTTAGTAGATGGGGACCTTTGACTTGAAAGTACCTTTCAAAGGGGGACACAAGAGGGAGCTTCCACATGAAATCTGAATTTTGCAGATCAGGGCTGTGGTCCCAGCCCCTTTCAAAAACAGTAGAACTCCATGTGCATTCAGTTTCCCGAAAAAAGCCACAACACAAACCCATTTGTGGGAAACAAAATGTTGACAGGAAGTCAACTGACCAAATGAAAAGGAAACATTGCAGAAAAAAGGTTTTTCATGCAGTGATGAAACAAAGCAGATGACAAGACTTGTGATTGAGGTTTACATTTTCTTCTGTCAACAATTCATTTGGACAGCAAACTTTTTTTCCAAAATGTTTGATTTCTTTGGGAAGACCCAGGTCTGAGTCCTGACATATCAATGTTTCTTATCAGCTGGATGACATTGAAGATTTGATCAGGGTAAGAAGAATGAATGGAATTGTAGTTGTCTTGTGTATGTCCATTGGTCCTGTCCAACTATTTTTGCCCCACACTGGTGGGATAGCTTCCGTACTAAACAGATGATTTCTTTTGCATCAGGTGACCTCTTCACTTGACTCCTACCATGAATACACAAGAAACATCAATGGTCTACAAGAGGACATCATACATCTGACAAACAATCCTGGATCTGCTTACTGGGTTGACAAGGGTTGGTGCCATGAAAATGCTCAAAATCCTTTTGACTTGTGGGTCAAACCTGGCAAACACAATTGAACTGCAAGAGCAATAAAATCTAAACTGATAGTTCTCTCATTATGACCAGAAGCATTTTGGTAATTTTGACACATTGTTCTGCCAGAAAGTGAGGAATCAACTGTTTACTATTTGGTGGCACAAAAAAATTTGTCGCTAACAAATGCAAAGCTCACAGACCAAAATGACCTCACTTACTTTCTTTTTTCCACCTTTTTTGTGCCTACTCAGTTGTCCACTACCATGCCAACACCTATGGTGATGCTGGCATGCACTTGGTGGAACTTCTGATAGGTGGAGCAAACATGGTGGATGCTTTTGCAGACCATGTGCAGAGAGACAAAGATTAGGTACATTTCATGGCAGACTTTCCCTTTGACAGTTTCTGGAAAGCTAAACAGGAAGGATAATTCCAGTCAAACAAACAAGTGACATTGACATCAACTTTCAGGTGGTTGAGTTTATGCAGGAGGCCATGAATTGGGCCATGAAAGCAGCAGAAGCAGAAGTGACAGCCCTGAACCTGGAGTACCCCGATAGATCTAGTGTTATTGATGCAACTGAAGCTGAATGGGAAACAAGGCTGAATGAGTTGCAGACCAAGTTCAACAAAGTTTTGGAGTCCATCCAGCCCTATGAAGCATTTGATTCTGATGGCCTGGTTCAGTGGGAGGTTGACATGTCAGCCAATGGAGCCTCAGACTTTGAAACAGATCTCCTCAATGCTCTGAATGACAGGTATATGACCATTTTTTGAAGACTGTTCTAGTTTTTGCAGAGCTTCCTGAATCTGAAGGGTTGCTTTGAAAAGGGTGACATTGGCTTGGGGCAGTGAAGTGGGTTCTACAGTTTTCCTGTCATACAGGTATGACTGGGTATATTTGCCTTCTCTTTGGCAGTTCTGAGATATTGTATGTGGTCACCATGATTAACTTTTGTCATTTATTTGCAAACTAATCTGCACTGAGCAGAGGAGTCAGACTGTTCTCTCACAAGCATGGCTTGTTTTTAAAAAATTGATAATTCTTTCCTCTATGTTACAGGTATGGGCCTCTGGTTTGTCTGTTGAAGTTGTCTTTAATTTGATCTGTCCCTGCTCTGAAGTTTCCAGGTGTCATGTATTCATTGCCAGTGCCATAGTTCCAAAGAAGGGTTTGAAGTGGAAAAGTTAACTCAGCAGATGTTGTATTTCATCTCAGACCTGTCATTGTGCATGAGGGCAACAGTTTCTTACATTCTCCATTGTTGTTTTTTTTTTGGGGGGGGCTCATTCCACTAAATGAACTGTTTTGGGACTTTTGTTTTGATCAGGTATGTGTGGGTTGACTGGATCATCTACACATGGAAGGCTCGTGACAACAACTACCACCACACCTCACTGCCCACCCCAGGGAACCGGGCAGGCTGCAAGTTCTGGGAGGACGTGCACACCGGCGGAGCTGACAGGAAGCTGCTGGTCTGCTATGTGGAGGATGGCAGGTGAGTGCATCCTTTGGCAAAAGCTTTCAAGGTCATTAGAGTGGGTTCCTACTGCTGGCATTTCACATTTTTATCCTTGTGTTGCACACATCAGGAGCAGCAGTTTTGAGACGTACAAGGGCAACATGATGACCACCATGGTGAACAACAGGTCAGAGACACAACATCATTCAAAACAGTGGAGAATTACTTCAGAGGAAAAGTCAGCATTGTGTTGGGTGCAAGCCTTCACTTTGATGAATTCATCAATTTCTTCACACACGATTCAATTCTCTACTCAAGAGAATCCATGGAACATGGCTGTGCCTTGCAAACCTGATTTGCCCTCTATTCCGCATTACAATGTGTCTGTTTTGTGATTTGCTTGCAGACAAGAAGCAGAGAGCAACCCTACATATTACAGGGTTGGGTTTTCCTTGGTCTTCATCTGTGACATCACCAACTCAGCTCAAAGCATGTGGAACCACTGGAGAAGCCTGACTGGGCACCATGAGTACTTCCGGATGGTGGTCGAGGACTGCAGGGAGGGGAGGCTCAGGAAGACCTCCAACACCCATGTGGAAAAGAGAGACCATGTCTATGGCTGCTCTTTCAACAATTGCTGGAAGTGGGACCTCATTCTCATTGGCTAAGGATGAGGAGCTCAGATGCCTGGATAATTTGAGTGCTTGAGAAAAGTGGGTTGGGAAATATTTCTCTGAACTTATCCCTGAAATAACAACAGGTTTATGACAGGCCATGGAACTGTGGTTCCTGAATTGCATTGAAGCTTCTTTGCTTTTCCTTTTGTGCATTTCCAGAGCCTCACTGACTTGCATCTTTAGTTTTGTTCTTCAATTTTGCTTCTTGTTTCTTTTCTGACGAAAAGACCAGACAAAGCAATGATGGTCCAGAAAAGTGAATATTAAATATCTTGGAACATGTTCAACCAGGTTTGATTTGTCATGGTGCACATTTGTACCTTGGCAGATTCCTCCTTGTTGAGGTTGTTAGGAAATTCTTAAATTTTAGAAAACAAGTTTGCTGAACTGCTGTTGTTGATACACTTGTAACAATCTTGGGGTTTTGTGGTGAACAAGACAAACATTGATTTTCGCATTCTTCATTCTCATAATGTTTGAAGTGAACAGACCTGCTGGGACAGTTGTCAGAAGACTACATCTCCAAATTGAATCACCACACAAATAGATAATGCTACCTTTTGTGTTGTTGTCTTGTCTTTATTTGTGTGAGTCAGACAGCATTGTCCAGCCCACCAATACAGAAAGAGAAAGAGAAAACCCCAGAAAATGGGTAGACAGAAGGAGCCAGGAAGAGAGCATGGGGTGTGTGTCCTCTTTTGGTTGGCAGGGTTCAGGTCTCTACCATTTGGTGGAGCACAAAATAGGTGTGTGGCAGAGCCCAGAAACTGACTGCTGACTGCAAGCTCTGGAGAATTAAATTCACACTGAGGATTCTGAGCATTGCGCCAATGTGAAACTCTCAAACCTTTCCATGGCAGAGTCCCCAAATGCAACTTCTTGAATATTTCATCAATATTGAATTTTCTCTCAGTCAAACAACAGAGGCTCCATCAGCTGATCTTTAGAAATAATATTCACCATGGCAGCATGGTGAATTATTCAAAGATCAGCACTGAATTATGCAGTGTTATTCTCAGCACAATAAGACTGCAGTTATGTTTTGCCCCAACACTATCGTTTTGCCACTAGCTGCATGCATGCTGGACAGGAATTTGTTTTATGGGCAAAACAACACTCCAGCTGAAGCATGTTTTGTTTGGTTTTGAACAATTTATTCCTCATTCATGCCTGCTTTTGCATTCACACACATGCACACATGCACATGTTCTCCTGATGATATTCGCAATTATGGCAAGCTGAATTGCTGAACGCCCAACGAAATGTGTTGTTTCTTTCAAAACACATTTTTGAGAAAAAAGGGGGCCAACAACTCCAAGTGTGGGAATGTATTTATTTGGCATGAGAACCAGGTTTGTTTCTTGTTTTCCCATCTGCTGTGAAATACACCTTCAGTTGTGGTGTGTGTGTGTGTGTGTCTGTGTAGCTCTACCATGCCAGAAGCGCTATTCGCACACTCGGCAGTGAACATCACATGATCAATGCACCTCAGTGTATACAACAGGCCTGGTCCTGCTGTAGGCTGTATCTGGCAGAGAGAGAATATACCTGTGGATACTGATGGTAGTGCTTGCTGAAACTAACCACTCTCTCAGTCTGAGTCAAGTGCAGGGTGGAGTTATGTTTGTGGCTTTAGCTTGGAGGCTGGCTCTGGCAACAGTTTCAGTTTTGCGCAGCACAGTGCATCTGATGTCATTGGATTGCATGTGTGGGAAGATACAATATTTTCCACACAGCAGTTGGACAGACTCATTTTTCTTCATGACAATGCCCTGATGTACGAGGTCCACCTCATAAGTATCCGTTAAATTGTTTGAAAGCTGCATTCTGGTGCCCAAAACAAGTTGTGTAAAACAGACAACCTTCAGTTTGATCTTTTCTATGCCCAAGATTCTTTCATAGAGGTACAAAAGGAAACTTCTCTGATAAGTAAGGCAGGTATTTGGGTTTCTTTTACAAATGTTTGGAAGGTTGGCCAAGAACAAAGTCAAAGGAAGAGTTTACTTTCAGTATCAAATCATACTTTGTCCAAAAAAAACTTATTTTAGAGTAAATTTTAAAATTTATACCAGCAAAATAGTCATAGCTTGATAGAAGGTTCAATTTGTAGAATTTTTTGGCTATTTGTGTTGTGAAAAAAATAAGTTTCACAACTATATGTTGTGGGAGGAATGTTGCTCTGCCACAATAATTGTTTCCAGGAATTTTGAAAATGATATTCAGGTTGTTTGATCCCCATAACGGATACTTTTGAGAGTGAACCTCATGTACAGGCTATTTTTTGTTTTCCAGTTGCAGTGCAGGTGATTTTGAGCCCCATTTCAGTGCTGCTTGACAACAAAGAGCATATATTCAGAGGCTCACCCATCAACTACTGGAACATTATGATTTGCATCTTTTTCCTATGCTTCACAGGCAAGTGAACTGGTTCAGAGCATTTGTTCATGTTGTGTTGCGATTGTGCAATTCGCCAATGGTACTCTTGCTCCAGCTGCCTGGAAAAATGTGTCCAGCATCAGTATTAGAACCACAGTTTGCTGTTGAAGCCTTTGTCAGTGGGTAGAACACCAACATTGCTCTGAACAAACCAGCATACATGAAGTCATCCTTCGGAGCTGGCTTTGCTGCAGAAAGTGCAGTTGGTGAGCATTGGAACACAATGCCATTTCATGAACATCCACACACAGGAGCATCTTTGAAATAGTTTGGGCTGCACGAACAACGTACACAGAGAATACTCTTACTTCAGATGGGAACCCTGACCCAAGTATCTATGGTGGTTCCTGCATACACACTGATGCCGCAGCTGGAGACTAGTGGTTGGTGGACCTTCAGCAGACAACTACCATTTGTAAAGTGAAAATCACCAGCAGGGGAGACTGCTGTGGTGAGAAGTAGACAAATGCGTCTGCCTTTCATGCCATCTGTATGGTCTGCTGTTCAGTCCAAATGAGTCCATGTCACCCTGTTTAATCCACAAGAATTTGCGTATACCCTGCTGCCCTGCTGTTTTGTCTGTTGGAGCCCATACCATGCTGTTTAGTCCATAAGAGTCCATCAGTACCTCTCTTTCCTTTCTGCACCCATTAAAGGCAAAATAGCCTCAGCCAATCAGAATGCATAGAAAGAGATGTTACTACCTTTGCATCAAGAATCAAAGTCACAAATTACACTTCTTCCTGGGTCATGTGTTCTGCCTGGAGCATACAGATGCTCACCGGGGGTGTCCCAGTGATTTCTGGACAGGCACATACTGACAATATGAGAACAACATGTTAGAAACAGGACAGAACACAGTAGTTTGTTTTTGGTGTGATGCAAAGGGGAAAATAATCAACATTTTGCATCAGAATGCACAAACTGTCATGCTGTGTTACCCAGTTTGCAGCGTGGATGACAATAAAATGCACTTTTCTGGTCAGATATGGGAAAATAGTTGCAACTGTATGTGTTTTTTCAGGAGACAGATTGGCAGATTTTTATATCAGAGCTGGGAACAGTTTCAATTCATCTGCCCCAGAAACATTTCACCCAACAACTTCTCAGCTGTGTCACTATCAGGAGGAAGCTCTTGGTCTGTGGGAAACCAGGACCTTCACCTGTCCCCTTGGTGTTGCTGGAAGATATGTGTCAGTCAATTTTCCTCTCAGCAGAGCAGTTGCTATGCACATGTGTGAGGTGGAGGTCTTTGGATCAAGCTGCTGTGAGTCTTCCTGTCAGATCCAGTCTTGGATTTCCTTGCAGGTTTTTGTTGAAATTTCAAAACACCAATGCATGGTACATTTTCAGGGGAGATGGAGAATTGTTCATCAGATATTCTGGCCCTGCACAAAACTTTGAGGAAATAGGCAAGGGAAGAATCACTGGTGAATGTACCATGAAGTGTGCAGCCAACCCTGACTGCGCTGCTGTGGCTGACCTGACACCAGGTGGCTGCTCCCTGCTGAAGAAGGTCGACTCCTCTGATCTGCAGCTGCAGGTGTTCTACGAAAAACTGTGGAGAAACAATGCACCAAAAGCTTGCTGTGTTTGCTTTGTTCAAATGTGAGGTCAGAACAAACATGAAATGAATTTTGGACTGATTTGCCTGAGTGAAATATGAAGCAACACAACAAGTCATTCTGTCAAAAAGTCAAGGGAAGCAAAAAATGCAATTCAAGCCACATATAGACAAACCTTGAGCAGCTGTAAATGAAGCTTGACACCAATCAGCCCTGGGGTTGCTCGGTCTTACAGACAGACACACAGAAACACACACAGACAGACAGACAGACAGACAGACAGACAGACACACACACACACACACACACACACACACACACACACACACACGTACACACACACACACACACACACACTGCACTGCACGTGTGCAGGCATGCTGTCACATTTCTTTACACATGTATGCCTGGCCTGCAGCAAAGTGGCCTGACTTCTCCCCCGGGTTGGAAACAGGGTGAGGTTGGTGAAGTCAGTCATCTTGGCTCATTCGGCTGCTCGAACATGAAAATGGAAAACATGGACTGTGTTTTCATGCAAAAATGGCTGATTTCCCCACTCCACTTTTCTGCAGAGGTCAAGCAGCACATGGAAGTGGACCGCAGTGAAACTGTCAGCCAGACATTCCTCAACATCTTCTGTCGCTTTGCTGCATCCCTCACACACACACACGCACACACACATGCACACACACACTCACTCACACACACGCACACACACATGCACACACACACACACACACTATTGTGTGCCGGTCGCCTCGGATAGACTAACTGGCACTTCCCCGTAAACTATGGTACGAGTGAGTTCCTAATTCTCCTGTTTGTCGTCCCGAAACTCGTGTTCGGTTCAACCGATTCTGACCAAATTTGGGATTTGGGATCCTCTGGAAGCCTTCTTCATGGAAGGCCAACACTATGCAATCACAGAGATGACCTTGAGGTCAATCTCTATGTGGGTCACCGGCATTTTAGTGACAATCTTAGATGTGTTGACATTGTTTTTTGAAGAAATGTGGTCACTTAATTTTGTTCTGTTGCTTGTGTTGTGTTTGTTCATGCATGAGGTGATGTCTGTGAGTGAGACAAAGCAGGAGCAGAGGACAATCCTCAAATTTTTGACAAAATACGGGGCCACACCCATGGACTGCTGCAGGGGATCCATGATGCTTTGGGGCTGAAACCATGACTCCAAAGACAATGCATGTTTGGCACAAGAAATTTGTGAGCAGACATGTGGAGATGAAGGTCTAAAAGTGACCAGGCAGACCACGTTCTGCACATTCAGCTGTCAACAATGGCTGTGTCCAGGTAGCAGTTTAACAGGACTGGTGTGCAATGATCCAGGACTTGAGTTCCCACTTGGGCATCAGCAAAACTACAGTCCACACCTTTGTGAAGAAGGAGTATAGCCTGTCAAAACTTGCCCCCAAGTTCGTGCCATGCCTTCTCACTGATGAAGAAGAGAAGGCAAGGAAGCACATGTGCCAACGCAACTTTGACAGCCTCAAAGAGGACACAGATTTCATCAACAAGATCATCAGTAGCAATGAAAGTTGGGTGAGTGTGTTCAAATTGGAACTCAAGAAAGACAGCAGACAGTGGTTGCTGAAGGGTTCTCAACAATGCCCCATCAAGGCTTTGAGGAACAGGTCAACAACAAAAGTCATGGCCACAGTGTTCATGGATACCAGAGGCGTCGTGTAGTATGAATTCAAGCCCCCAAATGAAAAAGTTACCAAGGAGTCCTGTTGTGAATTCCTGAAGTTACTCAAACAACAGATCCAGAAGAAATGACCACAGTTGTGGGGTGGGGTAAGAGGTGGACACAGCTTCTTCCTTCATCACAATAATGCCTCACCCCACACTACCACAATCACCTTGGCATTGATCAGGGAGAGTGACATGGACACGGTGCCCCACCCACCTTACTCCCTGGACTTGGATGTTTGTGATTTATTTGTTATTTCGGAGGTTCAAAGCAGAGCTGCATGGTCATTGTCACCAAAATCTGGAGGACCTCAAGGTCTCTGTCACCTACATGTTGAAGGTCATCCCACCCACAGATTACTCAGCAGCAATGCATTCCTTGGCCATAAGGTGGATGAAGTGCATCGCAGCAGATGGAACTTACTTCGAGGGAATGCATTTTGCAGTAGATCCACATGATCATAGCTTGGAGGTGACACTGGAGGACTCTGAGAGTGAAGACTCAGACTGAATTGGCATGCATTTGGCCCCAGTGTATGTTTCTGGGTGTGCCTGTGCCTTGCATTGTTGCCTTTGTGTTCATTCTGCATTTTAGCATGAAGTTTAGTGCCTTGTTGGTTCAGCAATAAAAAAGTTTTTTGACCGGCCATGCACAGGTTCTCATTGTCCTGACGACGAACAGGAGAATTAGGAACTCTCTCGTACCATGGGTTCTGGCTCAGGCTGCTCTGGGGAGAGAAAGCACAAGTTAAATGTTTCTTGTTTATTAGTCAGTCCAGTAACAATGAACATCTGCAGGGAAAATGTGGTGCTATGGCTTTTATATATCAACATGGGTGCTTTGCCCAGTTCTACTGAAGCAGCTCTCCCAGGTACTCAGCACACCGTCGAAAGGTCGACTGTGTGCATGGGAAGATGCGACATCTTCCACACGACAACACACACACACACACACACACACACACACACACACACACAGGAGAGGAAACACAGTGGTAGGTGGTTTCAGGGACCAAGGCTGTATTTCCAATCACCCAATGTGGCACAGGACAACAAGACTCGTTCGCCCAAGCAGAGTTGGGGTGACTTTCATCTCGTTTGTGCCACATGGCCCTGGAGCTTGGAGATGTAGTTTGGATTGAATGGGGACAATTGACCATCAACGTGTTGAATGTGCCCTGTGCTGGAATATTGTGTACAAACATGGAGCTTTGGTGGCAGGTTACCCAGCTGTGACACACCAATCCATACATATTCACTGTTCAAAAATTCACCATCATTTCATTCTCTCCCAGAACAACCTGGACAAAATATTCTTTAGGCCGATGGACCTCAAGGGAATTTGAACAGGTTGCACATTACCACAGATCTACATTGGTCTTTGACAGTTGCAGGTCATTTTCAGTTTGCCCCTTCGCCTTCACACGCAGCAACCCGAGTGTGGAACTAAAACTACCCAAAATGTTCTCTCCACTGCTGCACTATGGCTTCGCTTATGAAGCTCTTGTTAAAATGTACATGTTAAAGGCAAGTCTGTCAGTTCATCAATAGAGACACTGTTCATCACTGAGCTATGATTGATGATAATTGGTAAATCGCTTGTCAAGTTGTTGTTAAAAATGTACATGTTATGATGGATGATATTTAGTGAGGGAAAGAATGACCCTGACAGGCCTAATGCATTGTCTATCAATTATTTACATGTTTTTCCACAGCACAGTCCAGTTGCCACCAACTAACAACCAAAACACTGCATCGTTTGGAAGCAAAACACAACATCTTGGGTCATTTTTGTGTTGCATTTCATTCTTCCCGGAGTGTATTGTTCCAACACAGGTGGGTATCTTCACAAGCAAAAGGGGTTTGTTTGAGAGGAAATGTGTTATTTGATGTATTTATCTTTCCCTCAATGAAAAGAATAATCTTTTTGGAGGAAAGGCATTTCTCAACGAGACACACCTCCTTGAATCCTGATCCTCCTCAAGGCACAGATTTTGGCAGCATCTGTTGCCAACCACTTTGTGACATCACGAGTGAACTTTCCAGGAAAGCCCCCCACCATTCCCAAGAACTATGTGCCTGAAATATATGTTTGGGCATAAATTGAATATATTCACTCAGGTTGCACCTGCATCACACATTGCTCTTTGACAGCTGCAGATGATTTTAGTGATTTGCACCACTACCGGTCAAGGGTGAACACTACAGGCAGCCTCTTTTAAAAGTATATGTACAGCAGTTTCTCCATGAAAATAGTGCTCAATTGTGTTCATATTTGGTCTGTAGGTTTGTTCTTAGTTGAGGATAAGGTGCCAGAAAGAGTTTTTGTTGGAATACAGCAACAAAAAGTTGGCACCATGCCAACTGGTCTTGTCTGGAACTGTTGACCAGTGCAAATCATGTGAGGCCAGTGGGCCTATTTTTTCATTTTGCTATTGGCCTTCACAGCAATACAAGTGTGGCGCTAAAACTACCTAAAAATTTCTCTCCATTGATGCACTATGGCTTGGCTTGTCAAGTTGTTGTTCAAATTGAACATGTGCAGGTGAGTCTGTCAGTTCATCAATAGAGACACTCTTCATCACAGAGCCATGATGAATTGTACTTGGTGAAGGAAACAATGACCCTGACAGGACCAATGCATTGTCCATGAAATATTTTACATGTTTTTCCACAGCACAGTTCAGTTACCACCAACTAAGCACCAATACACTGCATTGTTTGGAGGCAAAACAACATAACATAACACAACACTTGGGTGATTTTTTTGTGGCATTATATTCTTCTGAAAGGGTATTGTTCAAAACAGTGCTGAAAATCTTCACTAGCACACCAGGTTTGTTTCATGGGAAACTGCTTTGTGGAGTGTTTGTTTCTGGGGACTGATTAGAAAGGCTGATGGTGAACACTCACATGGAGATAAAGAAACACCTGCTTCTGGATTGGGTCGTGAGTGCTTTCAGTGTCTTTACTTGACAGAGCTGAGCTACATCAACCATTCTCTCCTGTTTTGTAGCACAAAGAGGACGATTCCATATGATTCAGTCAGCAACATGATTTGTGTTCTCATGTTGTTGTTGACAGGTAAGTAAAGTGCACAATTTGACCTCAACATGCTTTTTTTCTGACAAAAATTGTTTTCAACATTTTCAAAATCAATAACAAACTCAAGTATGTGTTTTAACAAACAGGAAAATGTTTGTTGTTTTTGGCAGCCTTTGTTGCTGCAGATGAACACAACATAGCTTTCCATAAACCTGCCTTTCTGAGTGCACCCTTTACTGGTGGAGGAGGGACTCCAGATAAGGCTGTTGGTAAGCACAGTGCCACCCTGAGAAAAAGGCTCAGAGTCAAATATTCCTGCTTCACCTTGGTTACAGCTTGTACTTTGCAGCTTTTTCTTTTTGGCCAAATATGAATCTTATCAGCCAAAATGCAAGTCACTTCTGGATAGAAGTTGAATTTTGCCACATAGTGTTTCCCCTTTTCAGATGGAAATGCAAACCCTTTTTGGAATGGTGGGTCCTGCATGCACACAGATGGAACTCAACCTGGTGGCTGGTGGGCTGTGAACCTGAAGGAGAAATACACCATTGAAAAAGTGAAGATCACTAACAGAGGGGATGGCTTGGGTATGAAAAAGGCTTGTGTTATCTCTTACCTGAAAGGGCTTGCAATTTGTGATCGTTTTTTCTGTAGAAAGTTGCAATATGTTGAAGATCTGAGATGGTGTATCTGAGAGTGCACAGTGCAATAGATGGTTGTTGTGAGGCGAGGTCATTTTTGTGGAAATTGTCTGCCAAACCCTAATTTCTTTCCAGAAGGAGCAAATAAACTAGCAGATTTCTACATCCGAGCTGGAGACAATTTCAACCCAACCGCATTTGATCCAACAACATTTCAACTTTGTCACTATCAGCCAACAGCTCTTGGCATTGGAGAAACCAGAACATTCAACTGGCCCAGTGGTGTTGCTGGAAGATATGTATCAGTCAACTTTCCAGTGACAAGAACAGAATCCATACACATGTGTGAGGTGGAGGTCTATGGTAAAATAACATTGTACTCATTTGGTATTTGGTTGAATGAAATTAATGTCACCAGTTTCACCCAGGCCAATCAACAATTACAATACATGTCCTTCCCTGAAGCTCCCAGTGCTCCCTTTTACAGTTCCATACTTCTGTGCCACTTTTCTTTTTCATGTGAACATTTGCTGTTGCAGCCCTGGTCAGTGGAGATGACACCAACCTTGCTCTGAACCAACCAGTTTATCTCAGCTCACAATACTCAGGCGGTGGTCTCCCAGAACTTGCTGTTGGTGAGTACCACAAACATACACACATCACCCAACAAAATACTCAATGGAAAGTCCATTCATGTCTTGATGAATTTGACTCCATGCAGCAAAAAGTATTTCTGACTTCTGATGACCTGCTTCAATACCTTTATGTTTGATTATCACACATGGGTTCACCTGATGCATCCACATTCAGATGGAAATCACAACCCACACTGGAGTGGTGCATCCTGCATGCACAGCAATAGTGAGCCTGGGGACTGGTGGTTGGTGGATCTGGAGCAAAAATACACCATCAACAAAGTACAGATCACAAACAGGGCAGACAATGGTGGTATGGAACATACCCTCTTGTTTTGCGACAAAATGTTGTTCTCATAAAATAGAGTGGATGTCAAGAACAATATCATTTTGTGGCAAAATCTGGCCAGACCAATGCAAGCTGTTGCTGTCTTTTCATATTTCGCTTTGTTTCAGGTTATTTGTTGGCAGATTTCTACATCAGAGCTGGCAACAACTTCAGTTCATCAAATCCAGAAACATTTTACTCAACAACCTTTGATCTTTGCCACTATCAGCTGACAGCACCTGGTGATGGAGAAACTGTCTGTATTTCTGTACAACTGGTCTGCAAAGAAGATATGTGTCAGTCAACTTCCCCATCACAAGGACAATAGCTCTACACGCGTGTGAAGTCGAGGTGTATGGTAAATAACAATTTAGCTTTCATGTCCTTTCAAATTGCTGAGCCCAGGTCTTGGTCACATTCAACCAGCCTTGGTCATCTCAAACTATCTTTGCCACTAAAGGTGGTATCTTGTCTGTATTCACAAGCATACTTCGTTGTCCTGGTTTTCTTTAGCAGGAAATGCATTTGTACACAGTTTTTGTGAGTACTGGTTTGGTACTGCAGGCTTTGTTATTGGAGATGAAAACAATCTGGCTGCCAACAACCAAGCTTACATGAGCACACCTTACGGAGACCCAGACTTCCCAGGTGGCCCTGAACTTGCTGTGGGTCAGTGTTGTTGATTGAAATCCTCAATCCAGTTGACAATTTCCATTGATAACAACAGTTTTTGAGGGCTTGTATATTTTCAACTTCATAAAAAGGACACTATGGTGCCTATTGTTGCAGATGGAATATTCAGCACAAATTTTTATGCTGGTTCTTGCATACACACAAGCAAGACAGAACCTGGAAATTGGTGGTTGGTGGATCTTGAGGAAAAACATGTGATTCAACAAGTTCAGATCACAAACAGAGGCGATTGCTGTGGTAAGATGTCCTCTGATGTACAAAGAAACAGTGACAAACTGTGCCATAACCTGTAGTCATCAAACTCAGAACTGATTTTGTAAACCTGATTGATTTCTGGTTCTTCCCACTGTGTGCTTGAATCCATCTCTTAAGGGCAGAAGATGTGGTCAAACCTTTGGGTTTCAGGTGATTTACTGGATAACTTCTGCATCAGGGCAGGAAGCTCTTTCAATCCATCTACCCAGGAGACATTTGATCCCACAACATTTCAAGTCTGTCACTGTCAGCAGAGTGCAGTTGCCCAGGGAGAAACTACAATGTTCCAGTGTGAGGAAATTGTTGTTGAGAGATATGTGACAATACATTTCCCTCATAACAAGACAGCTGCTCTACATGTGTGCGAAGTGCAGGTGTTTGGTACAAGTGAGTCAAAAACACTTTGTTCATCCTGTCCTGTTCCAACACTTGCTCTTGACAATGGCTTGCTCCTGACTTGAATCTTACCCTTTCACTTGACCCGTGCAGGGTCTTCAACAGTTTATATTTTTGGTAAACTTTTTCTCTACACATCAAAGGTATGGTTGTTTTATCGCACAATGTAAGAAATCTATTCCAGTAAAATCTTTGTTGAACAACTGTTGGGTAGCATGCAATGAAAATGAAAAACAGACTGAAGTTTGATTTGGATCTGACTTTCAGGAAAAGAGGGGAAATAGAAAGCATCTGTCAGCAACTGGTGTCTCTCCATGTGTGAAGAAGACCCTGATATATCATGACAAACACATTACTCCTAATTTATCAGGATCAACTGACAAACAAGGGATGTGACTACCAGCACCTTTGTCATGTATTCAACTAAAATTGAGACAATCAAGCAAACAAAGACGTGAGACACTGTGGGATTACTACATTACAACAGACTGAGTGGTCCTTCGGACAAAGGAGCTGGATGCATGTGTCAAGCATTGTTGCTCTGAATTGTTTCTTGACACCTGTTATCTTGTGGCCTGTTGTCAATGACCAGGGCAGAACATTATGATCCTGCAATTTTATTGAGAATAAAACATTTCAAAGAACCACACTTTGAACTTTTGGCTACTTGTCTATTGAACAAGAAGCAGTCAGCCTCAGGTGTGATAGTCTTGCACCGAAGTGGATAGTGAGCACCACCTGTATGCCTGCAGTCTGGTAGTCTCAAATCAGTGTCAATAATACTATAGGAGGCCTGTGAAACTCACAATTGAGAGGGCAGCAAACACAGAGGGCATGAGGACTAATCTTGGGCACCCAGTGATACGCACTGAACTTTGGCTGCTACACCTACTGTAAGAACCGATGGTAGAATATATAGTATGTGTAAAGATCTGAAAACACTTGATGTTTAGTACAGCAGTCGAGTCTGACAGAAAGATGTGAGGGTGTAAATGGAGGAAAAGGGAAAGCGAGAAACAGCGGGAGAGTCATTAACCCCTAAACCGCGAGCAGATTTTGAGGGGTCTGCCGGTCAAGCGCCGAGTACATTGAGCCGGCTCAATGGCAACGCAACATTTTTCCATTTTTTGCCAATATTTTCAATTTTTTTTCAAAAGTGCCTAAGGCAAAAGATGGCAATGATTATGTTTTTGCCATACAACTTGAACAATATGTTTTTGCCATACAACTTGAACAAAAAAACTCAAAAAATGTTTTAGGAAAAAGTTTTCTTTGTGTCAAAAATTCTAGCGGGAAAACCCCGTCAAGCAATTGAGTATAAAAGCCACAGGGTGTTGTGAAGTCCCAAACGAGGGTGAAGCATAAGTATGACTGCTCAGTGTGCAAAGCTGATTCTCCAAGCACTGAGCTCAAGACCAACTGCTCCTGTGGTTACTGGACGCGAATACCTCAGACTCCCTGTTGAATGACAAGACGCGAAAGACCGGTGTTCTGACTGTGTGTCACGCACATACCGAGAAAGGAGAAGTAGAAACTCGCAGACGTAAAGCTGAATTCATATGGAGATGCGGCATGCGTTTTGCGGCATCATGCGTCAAGAATCAATTCCCAGCGATTATCTGAGGCCAGCTACCTGCCTCACATTGAGTGTCATGTTGAACTTTGATGCTGCCCATGACTCTTGCTGCAAAATGCAGCACGCAGCCACATGGCGTAGCTCCATATGAAGTCACGTTTTAAAAGGCGGCTTCATATGGAATGTATGCGTTTTGCATTTCACAGCAAAAGTCATTGACTCCCACATTTCTTGCATAAAGAATCCATTCCCAGCAATGATCTGCGGCAAGCTACCTGCGTCACTTTGGGTGTCATGTTAAATTTTGATGCGGCCCAATATTTTGCTGCAAAACGCAGAACGCAATGAGTTTGTCTCAACTCTATATATATGAAGCCACTTTGAGGGTGCAAAGACACTGAAGAGCAACGCGCTGTTGCGTGTTGCGTGTTGCTGTCCCAGGGTACTGTTGCATCGCCCCATTGGGTCACCATTGGGCTGCATTTGCATTGCCCCAACCCCCCTGGGAGTGGTTGGGGTGATGCAACAGCAGCCTCCATACAAACCTAATGGGGTGACGCCACAGCAGGATGGGCCAGCATGACGCTAGTTGCTGCATCGCTGGGAGTGTGTTCCCAGCCCAAGAGGACAGAACACCACCGCTGACGCAATTCAAAGCAAATCAACCATGCCACCACCCACCATCCCAGATTGGCCACATGTGTTCAGGGTCTTGGATTGGCTCTGCATGGGGCAAGAACTAATTTCACTGTCTCCTCAGCTTGTGGACGGTCTGATGCTTCATCACTGAGCTTAAGCTTCTTCTTAAAGTGTGAAAAGTTGATTGAGAGCTATATGTTGGTGCGTGCATCAGGAAGGCTCTTAGTGGCAAAGACAGGTGGGTGTTAGTGTTGGGGGGACATAAATCTGTCAGGAAGGTTCAAGTTATGCAGTGAGGGGTTGCCACTGGTGCCATTTCCATGCCCTTTTTGCTGGAAGAACCAGAACTCAATAGTCAGGACTGTTTTGGCCCTGTAGGCAGGTATAACCTGACAGAGCAGATAAGGTTTGGAGACAAAGGAAGTTCTGCTCTCAATCAATGATGAATATGTGTGTCCTGACATGCCCTCAACCAGTGTACAGACTGAACATTTGTTCCATGTGTTATGAGTTATTAACAGAACAACTTCAGATGGAGAGGAGGGAATGCACCTTTGAGGTGTCTTCTGAACAATTGCACCTGACATGGATGGCATTCCATGAACAAGGTGAGGGTCAAAGTGACATGTGCTTTGCTTTGACAGCACTCCATTTATTGCAACAACCCACTGATCTACATCAGAGATGGACCTGTTTCTGTGGAAACAGACTTTCTGAGGATTTGCTTGTCCTCCTCAATCAGATGCACAACAGGTAGCACAAGAGGTGTTTCTGATGTGATTGTGATGCTCTAACAGATCAGACCTTACCAGACCCATGACCCTCCTGAGCTGCTGCCTGCCCCATACAAACTCTGTGTTTGAGTAGGCAGGGCAAAAGTTTATCTCTATTCTTGATTTCAATCTGTCCACAATATTGATGGCAAAAGAATGTTGGGGTATCAAGTTGTCTTTTTTTCTGTGAAGTTTGAGAGTCTCAGCAGGAAAAAACAACTGATCAGCTCAAGTGTATATTTGAAAACTTAAAAGTAATACAGGTAACATCTCAGAGTAAATACCTCACAGAAACTGAATCACTTCCCTGTGCCAGTTTCACTTTGAGGTCATATAGTTCCTGATTGATGTACCCACAAATACTGTGGGATTCAGCACAGAGTTGAAGGGGAGAGTAGCCACAGTTGTCCATATGACAAGCTCTGCAGGATACTCACCCATAAACATGGCTAGGATGTATATAGTGTCAGCTGGAAACCAACATAATACATTTGACATAGTTATGATCACCAGCTGTACTACAAGGAAAACATTAGAAGTGTCATTTTGTTTGGCTTTTGTCACATTCACATTTGTTTGAGATTTGTAAAGAGTAAAGACAAGTGTTATGTGAAAAACTATGATGGTTATTGCTGACACAAACTGTGATATTGTTATAAACCATGTCAGAACCAACAAGACAACTATTTCATAGGTTGGATCAAAGAATGGCAAACAAATGGGAGTTGGTAAATAAGCAGAGGTCAATTTTGTTGTCAGGGTAGTTGAAATACTGACCATGAAACATGCAAAAGCCAAACAACCAAGGCATTTGATTGTAAATTTGGTTCTTTTGAATCTTGTGTCTATTGGATAAATAACAACCATCATTCTGGACAAGGAGAGGAACAAAAGAACAAGTTGAGACAAGCAAGTGAACCATAATGCAACACAAAATGCAGCCAGGCACCCAATGCTGGATCTCCACAATGCCTCCTTGAGAATGAATGTTCCTGAATAATGTATGTCTGCAATCCAAATTACACTAAGGTAAACAAGCACAAGGATGTCAGTCATATTCACTGAGATAACTGCTGATATATAAGCCTTGCTTGAGTCACATGCCACAAGCTGCAGCAGAATAGACAAACCATTCATAACAAGAACAAGGACTGATATTACAATGTAAATAATTCTCATCTTTCCATCATGAAACAAGTCAGTGCAGGAAACAAACCAGGGAATCCTTGATGTGCAGTTTTCCCTTGAAGGAGCAAGACAACACAAATGATAATCTGTGACATCTATTTTCACTGTGCTCAAATGATTGAAAATATTTGTGTCAAAATCAGTTGAGGAAATCTTCTTCATGGACAATAATTTTAGATTTTCAGAATCCCCAAGAAATTCTTTTGGGAGATGAGTGAACAAATTGTTTGACAAACACAAAACTTGTAGATCTGTCAAGTTGGAAAATGATTTTCTGTTCAGTGATGAAACAATATTGTCTGTTAAATTTACTGTCTTCAGATTCCACATATTTTTCAAGCAGTTGTCCTGGATGACTGACACCTTGTTGAAGCCAACATTGAAGTAAATGATCAGTTTAGGAACAACAGAAATCCCACATATATCATGGATTTCATTGTGTTGTAATGTTGCAAACATCATGTTTGAAAATGAGAAAAACAATTCTTTGATACTGAAGCTGATAGCTTCAGATATTGAAACATATACATGAGGATAAATTTTATATGCAAAGTAGTCCACACTGGTGTTTTTCATGTGGTTGCATCTGATTGCGTATGTCAAGCATTGACACTGTAAAGGGCAAATTATATTCTTCAGTAAACATAGGATCTCATCATCACCAAACAGACAATTCACTTCCCCATCACATGTGGTACCTAAATGGATGCACATTGTGGAATTTACACATGAAAATAGAAATTTGCAATTGTTACTCTGTGCACAGGTGATGTCTTTCATCTCATCTGCCCCAAACGCACACTGCCACTTCCCATCGCAAACATATGACCAAGGAATACAATATGAATTGTGACATTTGAACATCATGTTGCACTGAAACTTCTCACACTGTTCAAGATGTCCTCCATTACGGCAAGGATCCAAATTGCCAAAATTACCAAGTTTGTAAACACAAATATCTGTTGTGTTGTAACACCTTGAATGACCTTGTTTGCATGGAATCTCACCAATACCCTTGCAGAAAGAAAACTTATGGTTTTTCAACAGGAACAAAAGAATTTGTTCATCTTCAGCTTCAGGACCACAATCAGCAACCAAGTCATCTTTAAAAGTAACATCTAATTCAATTCCACTTTTGCACCTGAAACTTTTTCTTGGCAAGTCTTGGTCATTTTGTTTGACATTCTCCTTGATGTCATACGAAAAACAGAGTCCATTTGCACTCAAATATTGCAATGCTGAGACACTAGTACAAAGGCAGTATGTTTCAAATACAGTTTCATTCCAACAATCTGCTTCCATATCACAGGCTATTTGTGAAGAAAAGTATGTGCCATCTCTACACTGGACAACATGACTTCCAGATATGACATATTGTGTTGAGAAACACACATGAAACCCCTCAGCATCAGACTTTCTTATCAGATCTTCTTTAAGTTCAAACAAATTCAAAAACCTAAAATACTGAACTTTGTGAAGACGTGAACTGTAAACCTTATAAGGAAACAGTACTGGTGGAAACGAAGTTGAGATTGCATCAAAAATATGATGAAATGATGTCAGCTTTTCAATACTTGTGGGGTTCATCTTATTCTGTTTACAGAAGTGAGAAAGTGATGAATCAGGGCTTGAATTGTTGTACCACCAAAAACGGAAACACTCAGCATCAACAGTAATGGATCCCAGTGAACAAAGGAGTTTTCTGTGTGCAATGCTGGAAACTGGTACCATGTTTTGGTCTCGTATTTCACAGAGAACATCGTAAGCCAATTTCTTCTTGCAGGTCACATACAGCCACTCTGGTTCAGCCAAGTTTGTTATCAGCATCAAAGTGCATATTTCAAGTTTCTTTACATTAGGATAAATTGCCACACTTGCTTGAGTTTTTGTTTCAAAAAAACTTGAACACTGGGAAAAATCAAAAGTCTTCCTCTTGTTTGTTTTTGGGAATGTTTCACAATCTATCAAAGGATGAGAAGCCTTCCTCCTCCTCATCCAAGATTCAAGGATGGTCTTCATGCCTATTTCAGTGATACTGTGTATTGTGTTTGGATTTGTGCGCTTGCCTGAAATTTTCACAAACCCATCATGTATCTCAGCACATCTGTGAGTCATCATGGATTTCCCAAAGTTACTATTGGAAAACAGTTGATATGAAAGAGGACTTCTGGTCTGCCATTTCAGCTGCTGAAATGTAATGTTTGCATTGAAAGCTGTAAACAACACACAATACACCAATGCATGAAACTGCAAACTTGTGTTTGGACTACTACAGAGACAAAAAAAGTGCTATGTTTCTCTGGAATCTTGTTTCTGGGGGCTTTTGCTTGGGGTAATTATCCAAAATCACATTCCATAATCTGACCAGCATTCTGTGGGGTTTTTTTTGAGGAGCAACCAGAAGCAGTGACAAAAATGTCACCTCAAGCCATATTTAAATTTCTTGTTTGAGGTCTGTGGGTTTTAATCTAATCCAACTTGCTGAATGCTGGCACCATAAACTACAATTATCTGAAAAAGAAGCATGCCTAGCTACCTGTTTCTCTGCAGCAGCATGAATACCAATGAATATTCCTTCAACATATTTGGCTTCTTCCCTCAGTTTCATCAGAGACATGACTTCATCCAGTTCATTTCTTTTTGTAAATGTAGGCAAAGTACCTTTTCGAAATTTACATATCTTGAAAGCTTCCTTCCAAGAGAAAATTGTTATGTTCTCCAGATCACTGCTGCCAAGGTAAAATCTCAAAACATCCAAACGTGTGGTGTGTTTGGTAAACAGCCAATATGACCTGGGTTGGGTCTCTTCTCCAAAAGGTTCTAGAGGGATTAATGAACATGTCATAGGGATTTTTTGGCCCCCTATTCTCAGATAGCACAAGCCAAATTTCCTCCTGGTCCACCCAGTTCTTTCGAATTCTTCAGAGGAGTTGCTGCTAATTTGAAAATTATCATCAATCCACAAGGCCTCCAACAAATTACGCTTTCGTTGATCAATGGTAGAAGTGGGAAACAGTTTGAAATTAGGGAATGAACCTGCAAGTGATATGAACTTGTTGCTCAATATGTTTGAAAGTGTTACTTCTGACTTCCAGTTGAACTTTTCACTGTAGACATCAAAAAAATAACATGCCATAGTATGGAATGTGACTTTGATATCTTTTTGCTTGTATTTGTTTGATAATTGTAGCATGATCACATGACTGTGATACTTCCTGGAAACTCCTGGGAGATTATACCTTACATGTAATGTTTGATGTGGAAATGGGCTGTGTTCGATGATATCATAGCCTTCTTTAACCAAAGATGGAATGATGAGTGTTGGGTAATCAAGAAACTTGGGCTTGCTCCCATCTTCTTTTATACTGGAGTTGTAAACAACAATATCAACCCAGCTGTCACTGTTGACTGAGAACACTGTTGCAAGCTTCAGTGAAACAGGAGATAGAGTTGACTGTGACAGCAGTTTTCCAGTGATTACAAACTCTTTCTGATGAACAACAGAAATTTTTCCACGAACCAATCTTTTTTGTTTTGACCCTTGGTAGCTTGTCAACAGAACTGAGGCAATGCCTTTTCTGCACAGTCTCTTTTTATGTCGAGTTGTGAAAACACACAATTCCTTTGATTTGCCCTGCACATGGACACTTTCTACAGTTACCTCACTTGAATTGAAACTGGGAATCTTCAATGGCAAGATGTTCCTTTGAAGTACACCTTTCAGAAAAAGCCTAGTTCTAAAATGATCATCAGAATTCATATCAGGCAACAAGTTGAAATGACATACTGCTGTCTCCTCTTTTTCTCTTGGT
>JAAUXT010063133.1_pt1 | contig 36334 bp, 33 predicted proteins | sample 7278171 | NCBI WGS metagenome assembly JAAUXT01 (sample SAMN14350112, study PRJNA611818) | marine sediment metagenome | isolation source: surface marine sediment (1.8m) | place: French Polynesia: Moorea | collected 2018-08 | reverse complement strand
TTTGTTCTTTTGACACTTCGTGCATCAACTACAGCCTGAAAGTGAACGAAAAAACCAAACATGACCAAAATCGAACAAATAGAACACTTTCAAACTCGCGTTCACAGATTTAGCCTCTTGATGCCTATAGGTGATTTTCACCTCTATACATTATACATAATGTATGCTTCAAGGTTCAAATCACCTAAAAATCTGTCTGAAAACGCATCGAGGTCTGCACATGAAATTTCATGCTCTCTCACTGGGGAGCTGTTCGTTCTATTTTAGCTCGTCCACATAGTTTTGACAAACAATGTGACAAAAGTTTGTGTTGACATTATATGTTGCATTTTTGGTGATTGGTGTAAAGACCTACGGGAGAGGGAAGCTGGCAGACCAAAGTACTTGAAGTATGGTATGACGGTCAATGACTCAGCAGATTGTATGTAAATGAGAAGCAGCTCTGCAATTTTGGAATGTGTACAGAAGCCATTGGGTGTTGTAAGTACCCGGATGAAAGAGGGCAGAGCAGAAGTGCGACTGCTCGTAAAGGTCTGCCTGTGTGGTTTTCGGACCCAACACCACCAACTCGTGATCCGAGGCAAAAAAGTAAACACCGGCATTGTATGGTATCAATTTGGCTGACGGCGGTGGATCTGTGTCTTGTGTGACACTTTCTGAAAATGCATTTTGCCTCTTTTGTTCATGAATAAAACTCGTGAAGAAGATGGGAAATAAAAAGGGAAAAAATTGTCGTGATGTTCTTGCTTTGCTACCGCAGGATATGAAGATTTTTCATCCAAAACTGGACCATTTATATGTTTGTGCTCTGTAATCAAAACCTTACAGCGAGAAGTGGGTAAATCTATCAGAAGGTTTCGCTGTCAAAGTACTCGGGTTCAATGATCAGAGAAAAAGGATAATTAAACCAATAATTTGGACGGCCATGGCAACAAGGATACGAAGTGGACGAAGTGATTTACACACAAAACAGCTGATGATGCCAACAAGGCAGAACAGTAGTTCAGAGATATTGTGACTCAGCTTGGTCGTTCGTGGATGTTGAAGTAAAATATAATCTGGATATCCACTGACAGAGTTGGAAACCAACACACAGAACAAGGAAAACCAGGAGAGCACTAGTTCGTACAAGTCATAGAAATTCCTTTCTGACAAATGCACAAACGGATGAACTTTTGTCTTGTTGAAGTGTTCCTGCAAAACAAACTGAACTTTCCCCCTCAGTTCACCTTTCTACAACCTTTTCCAAAACTGGCTCCCTCCCTGATTGTGATGGACGAGTATTTGGCTCCCAAAATGTCACAGCTGGTGAGGTACAGATCACTATACCAAAGAAACATCCAGGTTTTCATGACATATCATGTTCCTTTTTTCTGCTTTTCAGAAAAAAAAACCATCAAATGAAAGAAGCGTCACTTGTTCACTAGCCAGTTCCAAAAATTGACAATTGGCCTGTGACAACTAGAAAAGACAAATAGGTACACAAAAAGGTAAATAGGTACACAAAGAGATACACAAACTCAAGTTTGGTTATCTTGTCCAAAACAAAGAGAACCTTTATCCTCCAAAGAAACTTCCGAGCTCTCCATTGCAGAGATGCATGACAGACATTTGCACCCAAAGGTCACAGCTGCTGATGAACCATACTGATTTGGTTTGATATTCATTGACAGTTTCTCCAAATGTCACAATCCACAGTGTTTTAGTTTTCACAAAAGACAACACAGGCTTCTGTTCAACTGCAGTGCTTTGGGTTTGTCATGTTTGTAAGAACCTGAAAGGTATTTAAACCTCACAAATTGCTTGCAGACAACCTCATCTGTTCTTTTGTAGATGTTAAACATTTGTGGAGCCTATGGAAAGTGTGAGTCACAGATGGTAAGACAAAAACCAGTGTGAATGACTGACAGAAATAGACCATTGAATGAATAAGTGCTGAGACAGAAATATTGAGGTTGCCAAGTGACATATGGAAAGAGGAAAAAAGCAGTCAGAAACAGGGAATGATAAACCTGTCACGAGTCTTCAGCTTCCTTTGGGTATCAAATCATTCAGAATCAAAAATGAAAAATGTTGCTTCTTTTGTGGATGTCAATTGGTTGGACATGAGTGGTTTTTGAGACACAGTGTTTCAGAAAATGTCGTGAAAGCAGAACAGGTCAAGTTGATGACAAGTTCAGTTTGGTTGTTTGTGGATGTGGAAGTACAAGGCTTTTTTGGCAGGGGATCCACTGGGAGAGTTTGTTGATTTTCCCTTGAACAGGGTGTTTGGTGAGAACACTTTACACACTGTGTGCAAGAAAACAAAACACTTGTTACTTCTGTCTTGTACTTTGATATGCAGGTAAAATTGTTTTGTTGTTGAATTGTTCCTGCAAAACAAATTGAACTTTCTTCCTCAATCCACCTTTCCACAACCTTTTGCAACAGTGGCTTTTGCCCTCATTGTGATGGATGGTGCATTTGGCTCCCAAAAGGTCAAAACTAATGAGATACACACCAATACAAAAAGGAAATGCATGTATGTTTTGAGGAATATTGTTCTTGTGTTGCAATGGTGTCCACGAAACCACACCCGAAAATGGGAAAAGCAAAAGCTGCAGTCGTTTGGTCATCTTACTGCGGATACCCCAGTCTGGGCAAGTGTACAACAATTAATATGCTCAAAGACAGTCCGTTGCTTGCAAGTATCTTGGTTCTTCATCTGAGTGAAGTTTGCACTCAGGTGAAGCTGTCAGGGTGTGCAACAATATGAGCATTTGTTCTCTGAAAACACTTCAGAAACTATCCTGGTATTTGAGGTCCCCATTGCAGAGATAAATGGGTGACAGACATTTGCCCCCAAATGTCACAGCTGCTGAGGAACTGGGCTAATAGGGGTGACAGTCAGTGACAGTTTCTGGAAATGTCACAATACCGAGAGAAGTGTTCACAAAAGAAATCACAGATTTTGTTCAACAGTTTGTTTTGTTAGGTTTGCCTTTTCTGTGCTCTGGCAAGAATGTCAATCTCACAACATGTTGCTCCCAAGTTTCTCTGTTTTTGTGGCATCACGAAATGCTTGCGGAGAGCATGAGAGATCGATACACAAAAGCGGGATGCAGAGATGCAGAGTGTAGAAAGAGAGACAGACAGAACCCGAGAACTGACCAAAGAACCAAGAAGAGATCGAGAGAGAGATGGGGAGGGAGAGGGAGAGACAGACAGAGACAGAGACAGAGAGGGGTATGGTACCGAATGAATGAGAAATAAGGAATCTGGCTCAACGCTTGTTGGTCAAAAATGTGGTTGGGTACGTAATCTGACTTCGCTGGGTATCGTTCCTGTGTCAGAAGAACGCACACTGCACCCTGGACGTGACAACAAATTGGAAATCTGAGGAGCACTTTCAACAAGCTTCAGTCTGAAAAACTCATATTTGCAAATCAGTCTGCAATGTGGTTTTGGGTGGTTGGGAGAAGGCCTAGTTCCATTGAGCAAGCAATTGGGGATGTTTGATTTGCATGTCAGTGCAGCTCAGGGTGGTTTGTTCGAGTTGCCTCGTTGGGTTAATCCACATGGGGCAACTAGGACGTACCTCAAATTGAAATCACCCCAAAGGCAAAGTCGCCAAAAATGTATATAAAAATATTTGTAACTGGTATCACCATTGGAAGAAGCAGAGAGTTTTCGTGATGGGTGTGGAACAACGATGAACTATCACAAAAATTTTGTTGTTTTTTTTGGAAGACATGACTGGGCTATTTTCAACTGACATCATGTAACATCAGGCACCTGAACACTGTTCTTACTTTTGTAGATCATAAAATAATCAAATAATCAAAATATCATGGGCGGCGTTCTTCAGACAGTGTTCTTCATAATTGTTATATTTGTCACAAACATCAATACACGTGAGTCACTGAACTTTGCCATTTACACTGCAAACAATTCTCTTCACATTTTGAGTACCATGTGTCGAATATTCAGAAATAATCAGTACAATTTGTTGGCCTCTTCGAAAAAGAAGACGTTTTGAGACCAAAATCTCAAATATGTTCAAGCAAGTGAAACACAGCGTTGTTCTGTGTTGAGGAAGCTTTCTTCCCAAGGTTGTTTGAATGGTTACAAGGAATATGCTGGGAGTTGTTACAAACATGTTAAGACATTGACAACAAGACATTCAGCTCAAGCTGACTGTGAGGTGGATGGAGCAAATCTTGTCTCCATTGGTGATGGTGGTGAGAATGAATTCATCAGAGAAATGTTCAGGTGAAGTTTTCTTGCACAATACTTACATATTATTTTCTGAGATGAAAGAACAGATTCTTGACAGTGTAATGTTTCTAAATTTTAGTGGAGAAAAGGGCTGGATTGGATTGTCTGATATAGAGGAGGAAGGCAATTTTTCCTGGACAGATGGCAGTACTGGTGAGATTTGTCAGTGTGGATCATTGAGTTTGTCTGAAAATTCTTCGACCAATCTAATTGTAATTATGTATGTTCATTTCAGCTAATTTCCTTCATTTTAACTATCGGGAACCAAATGGAGGAAAGAAAACAAACTGTGTTTTGATGATGCCATATGGCACCTGGAATGATGTGAGGTGTAACGTGGGAAGAGAGTATATCTGTGAAAAAAGTGAGTTGCCTGAAGAATACGTTCTCAGAATAACAAAATGTTACACGTTCAGGCGGCTGTATTTTTGACTCTGAAACTGAATGAATCGACCAACCTGCCCTGAATTTCATTGTCATTCTTTCAATCTACCTCCCATATTTTGCTCTTCAGCTATCTGTAAGGTGGACGAATTTGTATGTGGAACTCTGCGCGATGGCTGTATTCCTATGGAGAAGGTTTATGATGGAAAAGTGGATTGTCCCACATATCAGGATGATGAAGATGATGGTAACTTGGAAACTGGCTGTAAAATTCCAGAAAAATAGTCACCAGCAAGAGTTAAAATGTCCAATGTGTTATTTTTACCAATATTCTTATTTCCAGTGTATCCCTGTGAGGTTGGTTATGAAAGAAATGCTGACAGCTGCTACAAGGTCACCAAGACAAAGCACTTGAGGCATGAGGCTCAAGCTGTCTGTGAGGAAGAAGAAGCAAATCTTGTCACCCTCAATGATGCTGATGAAAACAGATATGTCAGGAGAATGCTGAGGTAATGTCCACAGCCAACGGAGGCAGTAAGTTGCCACCAGGTAGTTGGTGATGATCTGATGGTTTGGTGATTTGAATGAATGAATGGGAAATTAATCATTTTGCCCTCGGCAAAAAATTTCTTGCCTCTGCTATGTGTGTCAGGTTTTTGGCTCAAATATTTAGTTTGAGTGCTCAAAAATGTTGTGCTTTTGGTCCTTTGGAAGTTTCAGATTAAAAAATGTTCAAAATGGCGGATTGATGATTTTGTCTGGTACCCAGGATTACTTGCTTTTTGTGGTTTGTGATGCAAAACAAGTCAGACGCACAAACAATTTTCCTCTCAGTATGTGTATCCCATTCGCCTGTTTCCAGAAAGTGAGTTGGCGAACATGACTGACTTTCCCCATTCTGGCCTGAGGGCAAAGTGGCGCGACTTTGCCAAAGGATGGCACCAACCGATGTGTGTGATGATCAATGTCAGGCTGCTGGTCCCAATCTGAGGGAGGAACATTAAATCTGCTTCCAGTCAATGTTTTTTCTGCTTTGAACACCAATTATAAATACAGTCGATCACGCTCAAAGTCACCAGGCATGATTCGCCAAACCACATATTTCGACACATTTTCCGGACACTTCTGAGTCGTATCAAGCGGGATCGACTGTAAAAGTTGACAGTTCCACTCAGACAGCCAGACAGCCAGACACAAGGGGATCCAGGCAATCTTTGACATCAATCTGGTCAGAGTGCACATGGATATGTTTCTTCTGAGGCACAGATATTGGGTGCATGTCAGGTGCCTCATGAGGGTGTGTCTATCAGTGAAAACACAAATGTCTCAGGCCTGGTTTGATGTCTGTTTTCTTGTCACCAAACAGTGGATACTTTGGCTGGATAGGACTGACTGGTGATGAAGAGGCAGGCACTGTTGAATGGGCCGATGGCAGCAATTGTGAGTGTATTTCAAAATTCTTCAAGCAGAGCGCCAGACATGACTCAGCGTGGAATACAGGGGTGTGACAAAACAGAGGCTTTCTTTGCAGCTACTTTCAGACCGTTTGCGGGGCCCAAGGGAGGAGTATTCAAAGAGTGTGTCTATATGGCTCCCAATGGAGGCTGGTATAACGCACCGTGCAAAACTTGGCTTCATTTTGTTTGTGAGAAAGGTGAGTGCCAAACAACAGCGAAGATATCCTTTCCGATGTTTCTGAGTGAAACAGCTGCAGGGTCATCTTTCTTTGATTCACTACTGCTTTATCCCCTTGTCTCACAGAAATAAGAACAAGAATGACAGAATTGAAATCTGGTGCAGCCATGGTGACAGTTGCTGCAATAACTTCCCATTTCCACGTTGTTTTTAGATCCGTGTCGTCTGGGTGAAGAGGGCTGTGCTACTCCGAGGTTGCTGATCGCCTCTCAGCGCTTTCCTGATGGTGAATATGTTCCAATGTTTGTGCTTCTGGTCCCTTGGGACTTTACCCTGTGCCTCTTGATTTTGCAGTGAAAACTTTGTACCTGGATCTCGGTTGTGTTAATCATTGGGAGGAATGAGTTTGGGTGATGTACCTGCTAGACTTGGCATTGCCTGCTCCAGCAGCTGGTCAATTTGAAACAATTGCACCTCACTTAACTCGGTTTCTTTCATCCAAAGACCAAAACTTACTGACCTCCTGCGCCACTTGGTTATATTTCCTCAATGACATGCTGTTCTCTTCACATTGTTTCATGGAGATCAACACAACCCCTGTTTTAAACTTCCCTTGCCTCACTGTTCAAGGTTTGGTAATTTCTCCCACTCTCTTGCCTTCAAAAAACTCAGCATATATATTGGAAACCTTTGATGCTTTGTCTGGAGTTGGCCGTGTCTGGACAATAATGCTGATACATGTACCTTGCAGATCACTGTCACAAGGAGGAAGGAAGAAGATCAAGTATTCATGAGTTAAATTGGCCAATTATTTCCCAGTGTTCCTTCTCTTGCAGGCAACTGGTCTTGTGACAATGACAAAACCAGTTTTCCACTGGCATTGCTGTGTGATGAATTCCCCTGTGATGACAGAACTGATGAATCTTTCTGTGAATGCCACAGGGAAAAGTGGAAATGTCTCAATCAAACTGGGTGCATCATAGAAACTAAAGTTTGTGATGGTCATTGTGATTGTCTGACAAATTGCTCTGATGAAGCTGATGACCTTTGCAGAAATGTGTGGAAATGTCCAGATGGCTATGTCAAGAGGGGTGGTATGTGTGTGTGTGTGTGTGTTGCATTGTGATGGTTGTGAGCAATGTACCAAAATTTAAAGAGAAAAGATGAGCCTGCATTCCATATCAAGTAAAGTAGAATCTTGTTCACCTTCCCTTGTAGTAGTATGCATCCAGTCCACAAAGATTTGTGATGGAGAACAGGACTTGGCAGCAGGAGAAGATGAACATCTTTGTGAGAACTGGAGCTGTAACATAGGCTGGGTGAAATGTGATGACAACAAGCAGTGCATTGAGGGTAAACTCCTTTGTGATGGACAAGCTGACTGCAAAGATAAATCAGATAGTTGGTGGTGGAGCTGTGCAGATAATGCTAGATGTATTCCTAACAATGACATGTGTGATGGCAGTCAACATTGTGCTGATGGGTCAGATGAAACACTAGGGATGTGCAGCAGCAGAAACTGTAGTTTTGGCTTCTGGAAATGTGCAGATACAATTCAGTGCATCCAAGATCATGACAGGTGTGATGGGTTTATTGATTGTAATGATGGGTCAGATGAGTGGATTGAGACCTGTGGAAATTGCACAGAGGATGAGTGGGCATGTGCTGACAAGTCATTGTGCCTTCCAAGTGCAAGAGTGTGTGATGCAACCAAAGACTGTGTGGACAATTCTGATGAATCCAATTATACTTGTTTCAACTGGACATGTCCCAAAGGTTCATGGAAATGTGCAGACAAAAGGCAGTGCATCTTTGATGCTTGGGTATGTGATGCAAACATACATTGTGCTGACAAATCTGATGAGACCAATGAAACCTGTTCTAAAAGAAATTGTGCTGGGAATGCTTGGAAGTGTGTTGAAGTTGGACAATGTGTTATTCCTTGGGGTTTATGTGATGGTTCCAATCATTGTGATGATGGCTCTGATGAATGGCCAGCTGTCTGTGGTGACACCAACTGTGAAGGTCAGTTGCATTTCATGGTGTTGGGGTTTTGTCACCATTTTAATGTTGTTTTTCAAAGAAAACAAATAGTGAAATTTGTCAGATCCACTCTTTCAGCAAGTCTCAGAAATGCCAATTGATTAAAAAAAGCAACAACAAACAATGACTCAAAGAATGTTCTGACACAATGTGATTCATCAAACTGAACATGTACTTATTCACAGCTTGCAAGCAGTATCCATTCTACTGCCCTGATGGGCATTGGAAATGCCATGACATCAGAAATAATCCCAGGTGCCTGCAAGCAGAGCAAGTTTGTGATGGAAACAAAGATTGCACCTATGATGGGTCAGATGAACTGGACTGCAAAGATCATGAGTGTGTGGCAGGATTTATCAAATGTGCAGATGACAAATGTGTGCAGGTGGGTGCCACAACAGTGCTGACATATATTACAACTGCAGTACATTTTGTGTTCCATGAGGCAAGGTTTCTGTTTAGATTTGTTTTGTTATGAGCAGGACTTTTAACAATGTATTCACATCACTTGAATAGTGTCGAGGGCAACCTGTATTCAGATATATGTAGTGTGATGTTTTGCACATCAGAGTGAAGTTTCTAAGTGTTGTACAATTTTTCACACAGAGTGATAAAGTATGCGATGGCAGGATTGACTGCCCTGATGGATCAGATGAGCTTTGTGATGACAGCTGTGTCCCACAGTCTTACAATGGAATTTACACCATGAAGGTGAGAGTCTAATCTGAGGACAACATATGTTTTTCCCTTTTGCAAATAAATGGGTAATCTTATCCCCTTTCCTCCATAGAGGTGTCAGGAAGATACCACAAAATGCATTCCATTGACTTGGTATTGCAATGGTAAAGCAGATTGCCCACAAGGATCAGATGAGTTGAGATGTTCATGCAAGAAACAGAATATGATGCAGTGTACAACACCAGATAGCAGCACCCAGTGCATTCCAGAAATATGGGTCTGTGAAGATCATGTTCATTGTGAGGAAAATGAAAAAGCAGAATGCAGTTTTACAAACAATGGATATGGTGCAAAGTCATGTGCCCCAAACCATTTCTTTTGTGGCCTGAATGACACTTGCATCCCACACTATAGGGTGTGTGACTGTGCAGAAGAGGAGTATAAAACTTTCTGTCAAGGTCAGTTTGCTTCAACACAAAATGTGAGCTTCTAGTGAAGCTGAATCTCCCCTGTTTCACCTTTTCATTTTGGTCGAGCAGCTGACCCTGTCTCTTTTCAAAACAATAAGGCTGATTTTACATTTCAGATGATTCTCCTAAGAACACCATTGTGTACATAAGTGGTAACACAAGCAGTGATGAAACGAATTGCTTGTCTGAGGGAATATCATGCTCAACACTGACATTTGCTCTAACCCATATAATTCAGAGAAGAATGTTCTGGATAGAAACCATCCAGATAGACAGCTTGTCATCTAATGATACAGTTCCTGTCTCCCACCATCGCAGCAGACGTGATACAACACAGAACAATCCTACTGATCATGCTTCTGTGATTGAGTTGCCTGAAGGTGATTCAGTTTTGTACCAAAATTGGAACATCAAAATTGTTTGTTTACAGTCATGTGTCCTGGAGAGTGATTTGCACATTATTTCCAAGTCTTTTCAGAGAAACCCTGTTCTACATATTGAAAACATGTCAGTCCGAAACTCCAAAATTAGCCTCCAGAATGTTCATGTGGTATTCCACAATGTTCACTTTATCAACTCAATGGTAACTGACTGGGCTCACCCAGAGAATAATTTTGCCAATTTGGTGCTGCAATTCTGGAGAACCAAATTTGAGTTTGATATGGCAACAAGCAAATTTGTTGGCCTCAGATTGAATGAAACATTTTCTGCTGTTGTTAGCTTTACTGAATCTGAACTGACCAATGCCAATGTGGAAACACAAGTTTCCCACTTGCTTTTCATATCAAGAGATGCATTCTTCACAGACAGTCAAATTATGATCACCACTGATATTGCTAGCAATTCCAAATTCCACAATGTACACTTATCTGGACCAAATGCTGCACATGTATCAATTGTTGAGATTGTCTCAATCAGGATGAGTTTGGACTTAACAGACTGTATAATAGAGAATGGTGGAGGCGTCAAACTCACAAAACCAGAATCTGGCCTTCTTGAATCTTGGATGAAGGTTGGTATCCAAAGTTGTGTTTTCCAGAGAAACAAAAGGCTGGGATATGGGGGTGGAATTGGAATTGAATATGTTGTTCAACCTTCTGGGACCTCAAACACAGCTAATTTTGTCACATTCAGAGAGAGCATTTTCAACATGAACATGGTTGACAGACAGGACTCAGCTATTTCTCAGGGGGGAGCTGTTAGCATTCATAGCCCAAATGAAGGTAGCAGCTGCAATAAGCTTTTTGTCCAATTTGAAAGCAATATCTTTGCAGACAATAAGGCCTCTGATGGTGGAGGTGCCATTTGGATATCTAATGGGTGTCTTGAGACAACAGTGTCAAATTCAACCTTCCAAGTTACTGATCACATGTTTGATTCACCAAAGGGTGTTTTTATCCTAGCAAATTCAGACATTTCTGTGAAAACTTCATTATTCACAAGAAAATTGAAACAGTTCTCCCCTTCCTTGATGGAGTTGCAAATGCTTTCCCAAAGGTCTGTAGTTAAAGAGTTGAATATCACTGTCCAGTGTCCTGTGTGGTTTGAGGTGACACTGGAAACAAGGTTTGTTGATGAACAAGCCAAGGAAGTTCACATTGCTTGCACATCATGTCCTGTAACATCATACATTCCATCAGATGGACACTTTTTTGTGTCTTACAAAACTCAAGATACAAGTGTCAGTGTGCACAGTTTGGGCATGTCAATCAAAGATTTTGCATGCACACCATGTCCACCTGGAGCAAACTGTCCAGGAAATGACTTTAATGTAAAATCCAACTTCTGGGGTTACCGAACAGACTTTGGAATAGCTGTTCATCAATGTCCTGCAGATTATTGTTGCAAAGAAGGAAATTGTCTTGGTATTGATCAGTGTTCAGGGCATAGAACTGGTGTTTTGTGTGGCAGTTGTGAGGAGAACTATTCCCTCTCAATGCTTTCATCAGATTGCATCAAAGCAGACACATGCAACAGTCATTGGTTGTGGCCTCTTGCCTTTGTGGCAATAATGTTGTATGTGTTGTGGTACACATTCAAAAATGATATTTTTGCAATTCCAGGTTTAATTGTAAGGAAAATCTGTAAAACTCAAAAACCAGTAGTAGATCAAGCTGATGTGAATTATGTTGACAGAGAGTATTTTGCTATTGTGTCATATTATGTCCAGGTGAAGGCAGTCATTGGACTTTCAATATCTCTGGACCATTCCAGAGAAGTTGACAGTATTTTCAACAAAATTGAGTCATATATAGAATTAGCATTGAACTTTGAACTTTCAGCCATATCAAAAGACACATGTTCCTTAAGTAACTTGACAACCACTGACAAGATGATATTCAAACTTCTGTTTCTTTTTGGAATATTTATTTCCTGGAATATTATGTTTCTGTCCCTGCATGTCTGTGAATGTGTAATCATGAAAGTACATGCAAGTACTAAGACACTGCAAAAATTCAAAATCAAGCTAATTGATGGCTTGGTAGAGATAATTACATACACATACTCAGGATTCACCTCCATTGTATTCTATTCTCTAACATGCACTGTGGTTGCTGACAAATATGTATGGTTCTATGATGGCTCTGTACAGTGCTACAGCAAGTGGCAGATGGTAATGATCATTTTTGGTATTGTTTACATCATTCCCTACCCATTTTTGATATATCTTGGCATGAAACTGCTGAAAGAAAAGAAAATTTCCAAGAAGTCCTTCTTTATGGCTTCATGCTTTCCACTGCCTGTCATTCTGTATTGGATGACAGTTTCATACAAAAACAACAAAATTCAAGAATTATCTCAAACCACAGGCAGTGATCAGATCAAAGAGGGTGAAAAGGCAATCTATCATGGACTCATGGGAGGATTCAGAGAATCTGAGGAAGGTACTCAATACTGGGAGAGTGTTCTGATGGTGAGAAGACTTTTCATTGGTGCAACAATCCTCATCCCCAATGCTTTGATTCAACTATGTATATGTTTGGCACTGTGTATTACCTTTCTGGTCCATCATTCCTTTGTGAAACCATTCAGACATTATGTTTCAAACAAAGTGGAGGCTTTCTCTTTGGCTCTGTTGTGTGGGGTGGCAGCAATCAACTTGTTGAAAGCTGCATTCCTGTATGCAGAAATCAGCCTCAAAGGTCCTCATGGAGATCTTCTCCAAAACCTGGAATTGACTGAACTTTTGTTTGTTGTGTTCTTGATTGGATTCATTGTGTGTTTTGAAGTAGCTTACAAAATTGCAATCAAGGCAACAAGAGCAGTTAAGAACAAGATGCAGAAACCAACCATGAGATCAGTGGTTGTGGCTCAGAAACATGCACGGCATTGTAAGAATGGAAGAAAGAAAATGTGTGCTGATCCTGAGACAGGGACATCCAAATCTCAAACCCAACAAAAGACTCATCTGATAAGTGTCTCTCATGGGCATCAACTTGAAACTGAGTTGCGCACCCCAAAACAAGAAAAATAATGTTTTGATGTCGTTAGTTGGGAAATACAAATGGGAGTAAAGTACTAAAATATTGTTTCTTGCCTCTGTTGAAACAGCTAAGAATACAGAGGGAAAATTGTATCTTTCACATGTCGATGTTCTGTTTGCATAACAATTGACAGACAACTGATGACTTATGCTTTCCCAACTCTGTAATAAAATGTTAAGAGAAATGACAGGGTGTGTCACTGTTGTCTAGGTATGCTTTTGGAGGCTAAACCATGTGAACACTATTGTGATGCTTATAGTATGATCATTTGGGTATTTTCTGACAAGCTGAATGACAGAAAGACACTGGTTGAGGCTATTTGTGACAAAAGTAACAACTGATTTATTGCAATCATGAAATCACAAAGTGCAGGCACCAATCCATACGCGAGCAGGTTCATTTGTGTGTAGAGTTTCTGTTTCCACTCCAGGAGAGGTCTTGCACCACAAAACAATGGCTCAATGCAGTTGTGGCACTCAAACCAATTGGTTTGGCTCAGCTCAGAAGCTGAAGATGCCTGGGTAAAAAACTGGGCCAGACTGCCTCAATCTTTCCCGGTGGTGGCTGTTTGTTTTGAGTGACCTGGTGTCCAGGGTTGTTTTCATCTTGCTCAGCGCTGACCTCTACTTTACTCTGTATTTAATTTCGAATCCAAAACAATGAATAGAATTCACAGCAGAATGCAGAGCTCTGTGTTTCTGCGCCTCATAGTTTTGCAGAGCAGACAAAAGGAGCAGATTCTTGATACAGACGACCGAACAATGGCGACGCAGAACGTACCAAAACAATAGCCCCCCTCCCCAGACTGCATTTTCCCCACTAATTGTCTGTCATTGTGCCCGAATCTGACACAGGAAAACTAGCTACCCCTTAAAATCATCACAAAACTGTTCAAAAGGGGCACACCGGTACTTATGAAACGTGTGGGGTAAGTGGGGCTGTGACCAATCTCGAATCTTCAAAACAGGAGGAAATGCTGATGTTCTGCTTACGGGCTTTTAGGAGCAATGCCCAGGAATGAAGAGCAAGAATCCCTAGAGTACTACCATGAGGATACTGTCTTGTTTGGTCCTATGGGAGTATAAAGCCGCACAGACAGTTTCACTTGGAAGCAGGTGTGAAGGCCAAAGACCTAGCAGATAAAAATAATGTGTGCAAAGAGGCAAATAGACACCAGTTCTGAAAAATAGACCTGTGGGAATCCAGATAAAACCATGGGAACTAAAGGGTGTAGTAAATGCCTGGATAAATGGGTGTAGCTACTCTTAGTGCAGAGCTGGTTCTCCTCTGGTGGCACTCGCACTGAACACCGTGGAATGGCTATCCTATGCAACAATGACGAGTTCAGTGGATTCAATAAGACGCAAGGGTAGAAGGACAGAACAGTATGTTCTCTTGGGCACAAGCCGCACTCACCAACAAGAAGTCGTGCAGCTTAATTGAAACCATGTGATCTTCTCCCATGCAAAGAACAGTGTCTTACCCACACAGGTGGACACGGTTTGCATGAAATGAATGTTTCCAAGCTTTCTGTCAATTGAAAACATGAACACACACAAAAGATTGAATTCTCTCATATGAAATTTCCCTTTGATAACATGTCAGTTCACAACAAAGGAAGAGAACATTATTGCTGCTGCTCATGCACTTTTGATCCATTTGATTGGTCACCAACAATGGCTTTTGTGAACCACAATACAATCCATACACTACAACAACAATACTGTGAAAGGTTTATTGTTACTGCTCATAAAGTTTCCACTCCAGTGAGTAGTCTCTCACATTAGCTTCTTCCAAACCACTGGAAGTCAATTCTCCACAACATAGCCAGTAAGCTTTATTGTTGTTCAAACAATAGCTTCTGCAAAGTCAAATGCATTCCATTCACTTCATCAACAAAAGAATGTTCATGAGTTGAAGTCAACTGTGCAAAAATGACTCTGATGATTGCACAGAAGCAGATCATTGAATAATTATTGGTGTAATTCACCGTTATGACTGTGGACTTATAAACAATAAAATAGGAAGCCACATTTACTGACATGTTGATGACTCAGTCCACAGCAGAACATCCTGTGGTTTTTGAAAGACATTTCACACCAGCAACATACAGCACCTCAGTGGAAGTTTCCTTTCACAGCGGAATATGGACAAAAATCTGTATTCTCTTCCTCTTGTTGCAATACTCAGCATTTAGCATTTCTGCCAGAACACAAAGACTTCAAGTTTGTATCCTCAGGAAAAAAGGGGACAAAAGTTCAGCCTGATATGACACGCCATATGTTGGTTTACTTCCTTGTGCTGCTGGTCAACATGTTCTTTGTCCAACTCATCACAACCAGTCTCTCAAAGAATAAAAACAGCAGAAACATTTCCTCTCTCAGGGTTTTGATACATTATTTGACAATGTCTGACAAAGATAAACATTTTGAGAAGTATATATCCACCATTGTGATAAAACTTTGGCAAAAAGGCTTGGGCCTGGCAGTGATTTGAAATTGATCTGGCTTGCAATGGATATACACCATTGCAACAAAACTAAGCATGAAGGACAGAAATCAACAGGGCACCCAATACTTTTGTTTTGGAGTGGTACTACACATATCTTGTTCCAAGAGGTTCTTTGCATTTGCCCTCAATGACAAAACATTTCCCCATGAATTCAGGGTGACACCAAACTCTCCAGGTTTGTTGGTGTGAAATCAGAATGTGAGAACAAACATATCTGTTGGTTTGTGGGCCAATTTGTGCCCAACTAATTCATATTTTAGACTTATCCCTGTTGCTAACACACTGTAATTTATCCAAGGGAACACAACAGCCAACAGTGCAAAAATCAATGACTTAAATTGGCAGACAAAAGGCTCCAAACATTGTGAAATATTCTTATCACTTTTACAGTGTTTTTTTCAAGTGATTTGACTTGGTAAATGAGAGTTTTCTCTCTCCCAAACTAGTTGAAGAAACTGGAAGCAGGTCATTTGTTGCAGAAATTGGCTGGGCATAACATGGTGTAGTCTGTAAGGCCCCACACCATGCTGTTTAGTCCATAAGAAATTTGGCTTGCCATGCTGTTCAGCCCAATGAATTTGTTGTGTATAACATGCAGTTTTATCCACACGAACCCATACCATGCCACTGTTTAGTCCATAACAGCCTTTCAGTACATACATGTAATAGTAGAGGGAGATGTTGCCTTTTAGTGTTCAGAATCAAAATGATACTTATGCTTTTTCTTAGGCCAAGTGTGTGCATTCCTGGGCATGAGCATAAATGAGGCTTATTTTGCCCTGATGGGGGGTCCTGCTGCTTTCCAGACAGGCACACTGACAATAAGAGTTGCATTTTCTGCCACAAAAAATCAGACATGTGAAAGTCTGATGACTATAAGTTTTCAGTTTTTGCAGTGTGAAATCATTTTGTACTTTGTATCAATTTCTATGTGGGTGTCATGTGCCTGACCCTTTGTTTGTTGAATGAATGACCTGCATCAGGTGCTTTCAGAAAGAATGCACTCAGTGTATGGGAGTCAATAAACATTCATTTGTTATGAGTACAGCCAGGTTCAATGCATTGAGCAAAAGTACTGAAAATACATAATTTGGATCACAACCCTGGCTTGCTTCCCAAAGACAATCTGAGAAAAAGTGCTGGAGGGAAAGCAGGAAAATATGGTTTGGTGTGAAAGCTGAAGCTGCTGAAGCAGTCCAGTTCAGTTGAAGTTTCATGATCAGCATGTCAGCAGCATGTTGTACTGTATTAAAATTTGACATAAATTTCATATGTAATGTAAACACACATTGAACACAGGAGAGTCAGGTGAGAAACTTGATGAATACTGCAAAGTTCTATTGTCCTTGACACTTTACCCTGGGAATTAGATCTGGTCCCCACTTCTGAAGGCACAGTGGGTTGGTTGCTCACTCGCAGGGTGTGGCCAGACCTACCTCAAGACTGTATTGTTTCATTGTTTTCATTTGTTGTTTTATCCCAATTTTATGGTGAACCTTCGAGCTCTCACAACATGCACCGCACACATACATTTCTGATGGCTGATCGTGAAAAAATCCCGAATTTTGGAATCTTTAGACTGAGTCAACAATGATTTGTATTCAGTGTACGTCAAACAAAACAGCATCATCATGAAGACTGTGTTGGATCCCAAAGTTAAAAAGAACCCCCAAATACATTATATAATATTCTCTTCGATGAACCATAGTTTGCCTTGTTTCTTCTTTTGAGACAGCTCACTTTTGAATGGCATGTGAGAAATTTATTTTATTAAACAAAAACATGACTTTGTGTCCCATTTTTAAAACTGGAAACACAAGTCATAAAAAAAACGTTGCTTTTCCTTTGCTGCGCGCAGTGCCCCTCAGACTAAAATCTGAGTGTTTTCTTTGCAGGTTATTGCAATCATATTTATATAAAAATGAGGATGAAGACATATGAATTTTTATTGCTTATAGAAGTGGTATTTGTAACCAATATGAATGCAGGTGAGCCACAGAACCTTCAGCTCAAGTAGAACTCAGCACATTTGTTGCTGCACACCCATTTCTCACACATTGTGTTGCCGTCACTCCAGAAAAAATATAAATTGACAAAATGTTTTTGGCAAGGTTGTCCACTCAACTACCAAAAACATGCTGGAATGTGCTACAGGAGGTCGGATTCCTGGACAACGGCGACTGCCGCCCAGGCCGTTTGTGTTTCTGAAGGTGCAAATCTTGTTACCATCAACAACGCTGATGAGGACGAATTCATCAGACAAATGATCAGGTACTTTTTCACCACCATCATGAATTTGAGACAATGACTATGAGCCCAGGTTCCGCAGGCCGTCTTGTTGTAAGGACCTACGGTATACCACCCATGACAACTTTATCTGTCGAACTTGAGAAACAGTAAACACATGACAGCAGACATGACAACATGCCGAGAACAGCAAAGCAAAATGGTTGTTGATGAGTACAGGTTTCATAGCCATGCCCCCCTTTCTTGCCATCTTTACCCAGAGTCAGGAATATGCGTTGGAATATCTATGTTGTCCAGGTAGATCTAAAGGGCTTTGTTGTCTGGATGTAGAAGCTGTAGGGTGCAGCAACTACAAGTCTCGGATGAGACTGCAGACACACTGAGCATTCAGAACCCACTGAAACATTAATTTTTGAATATGGTGACGCTGGATGAGCAGACGGATGCTGAACAGACTGGAACACACAACAATCTCTTCACTTGAAAATCAATTGATCTGCACACATAGTGCAAGCATCATGTCAGCTGTGGACATACAAAAGCAGCGGACTTGTTTGCTGAGCCTCTGTAGAGACATAGCTGGAGCTCTAATAGTCACCAAAAGTCAATAATAGATTGAACATTGTGCTACGTTCTCTTGTAGTGGTGTTGAAGGAGCTTGGATTGGACTGACTGACATCAACGAGGAAGGCACATTCGTTTGGTACGATGGCAGCAATTGTAAGTGAATTGTTGTGTATTTCTGCCGAGCTGGGATTACAAACTGCTGACTTCTTTCTTTGACAACAAGGATTTTCATATTGGTGACACTGCGTCAAAAAAGCATTGATGCTGCCTCAAGTACTTTTCACAATAGTGATGTTGCATCAACATTTTGAGGCATTGTCAAAACTACCCTTATATTATCAATGTAGGTTTTGGCGCTTGTGTCAAATTCAGTTTGGACCTTCTTTTTTGAGCTGCTCCTCATAGTTTTGCCGCCGCAGCGTCACCAATATGAAACCCTCAATGAATCTGTGTTGGCATCTTTTCCCAAGGACCCAGCGTGCTCATGTTTGTTTTTGTTTTTTGAGAATATGCTCATTCATATGAACATCAGTTGTGCCCTGCAGTTGTTCTGTGTAAAAGATCCAAGAATAAGATTTGATGACGCACAAAATGAGTTTGTTTCCTCAAGCTAGGTTTATTGACTCCAGTTTCATTAGCCAGTTTAAGTTCAACGTTTGAATTTGAAAACGTCAACATCGTGTCAACTTTAGACACCCTTACACAGAAAGATTCTGCTTGAGAAACCCTGGTTCTTGGTAAATTTTGTTCAACAATACTTTGAAAATATAGAATAGCTTCTAAAATGTAGAAAAGCCAAGGTACACAAAAAAATTTTTGATGTTCAGGTTGATGTTTTCAATTTCAAACGTCGAACTTAAACTCGCTATTGTCAATGAGCTTTATTGGTGAAAGCTTTCCTTTGAATTGTACCAATTTAATTTCTTCTTGATGCCCCAGAAAAAATTGGAAGAGGAATTATTGACACACATTTGTGAACAACTTCTTTGTGTGCCTGTTTTGGTCATCTAAAAATGTCTTACTTGAAAAGGAGGGTCACTACTCTGATCCTTGACCAGTTACATTGTGGTTATGTGTCAAACTCTGGTGACACAAATTCATTGTCATCACCTATTTCTTCAGCTACCTTCAGGAACTGGGACCTGAGACATGGCGAACCAAATGGAGGGAGGTCAGAAAACTGTGGCATGATTTATGATTTTGGTCCTTGGAATGATGACGAATGCAGCAAAAACAAGGCTTACATCTGTGAAAGAAGCAAGTTTTCATGCGAACATACCACACAGGGTTTGGGTTCACAAATTGTTCACAAAGAAAGAAAACAGACCGATGTAGCCCGAGGTGATTTGTTTCAAACCAACAGCCCTGCCCTTCCTGTTTTAGCCCCGTGTGGTGTGGGTGAGTTTGCATGCCTCGCTCTCATTGATGGCTGTATTCCCAATGAAAAGATTTATGATGGAGTTGTGGATTGCCCCACGCATGAAGATGATGAAGCAGATGGTATGGTACAGATAACCTGGAACTTTTAAGAAAATCCCTGTTTCAAATTTTGTGAGACTTGGAAACTGAGAAAATTGTTTCAAATTTTGTTGCTTCTTCGCAGTGGCTCGTTGTGCACCAAATTTTGAAACCTTTGCTGGAAGCTGCTACAGATATTACACCAGAGAAGCAATGCGACATGATGCTGTGGCTGCATGTGAAAGAGATTCAGCGCACTTGGTCACGATTGAAGACCTGAGTGAAAATAAGTTTGTAGAGTCAATGTTCAGGTAATACTCTGAGCCAGAATGAACACTTTTCAATCATTGTTCATACACCCATGAGTAGTTTCAGGCCAAATATGAGCGTTTGATCGAGATGGGGAGGAAGGGAACAACAAAACAAAGCAGATGTGATTGAGCACAAAAAGTTTCCATTGTCGTTGCAACACTGGGGGCAAATAATAGAGGCAATTTGGACAATTCTGGTGGCTCATTCAGGTTGCTCAAGGCAGTTGCTCAATTGGCGCACTTACTCCAGTTGCCATCAAAATACACACTGCACTATCAACCAAACATCATACCTCTCAGAACATTTCGTGACCCAACAAGTCCATTTTAACCCTCTCAAATATTAAACAAGAGAAAGCCTCATAAGATTATTTTGTGTCAGAGAACAGACCAAACTCTGGGCCTCCCCAAAAGAAGATCCTGCTGAAAGTCACCATCTCTCTTTGAAGATCTAAGTTCCAGAATGTTGTCTCCACATGCCAGCTGCCAGTGATATGTGAATCAAACTGAAGAGGCAGAATTCATGGCACCAAGAAACTCAACGGATTTGAACCAGTGTTTTTGATGAAGCTTCTTCTCAATTCAACAGAAGGAAACCTGACGCCACGGGGTGGATAGGGTTGACAGACGAAGCCGAGGAGGGAACATGGGTCTGGCTAGATGGCAGCACATGTGAGTGTATGATTGACCTTCTTTATCGCAAGAAGCACAAAACAAAGCAATTTCTTTGTCACATTGAACAAAAGTTCCAGAATGGCACAAGAAAATGTCTATTTTCAGCAACCTTCAGGAACTTTGCTTCCTGGGAACCCAATGGGGGAACTCGTGAGAACTGTGGTCAGATGAAACCTGGTGGTTACTGGAATGACGACCATTGCTTGGCTTGGTTCCCATTCACCTGTGAAAAGCGTAAGCATGAAAGAAAAATATATACTTGTCGTTCAGTGTTTTCAGGTGATTTGAGGAGGTTGCCCTTTTGAAGGGGGCTTGATAAAGCGACCGAAATCAAAGCAACCAAAATAAAAGCACTTCAGGCAGCTGTGTATGTATACACCTGTTTCACAGTCAAGATGAGGATCAATTTGGGTTTGTTTTGGGCTTGTGGGGTTCAATTTGGGTTGGAGATAATGTGCAAGGAAGTTTTTTTGGGAAGTTTGAATTTTGGGGTTCTTTAGGTCCAAAAGTTCTGATTTTGGAAGGGCCAATAATTTGGGTTGTGGGTGTAGAAACAGGTTTGTATTTCAGAAAGTACATTTTTGTGGTGAAAGAAGTTTCTTATGGTGTGTAGTGTTTGAGTGGCAGCATTTGTTATTCAAATTTTGAAAAAAAATTATGTGGTTTTTAGGTGGGGTCAAAGGCTGGGTTGAAATCAGATTTTATGAAAGTGTTCAAATGGTTATTTGGATAAGAGCTGTATTCACTTCTGTGTAATTATGCCTGAAATTATAATTTTTTTTGTGAATCTTAATATTTATTTGGGTGCTTTTAATTTAATGAGAAGTGAGGTGTGTACATTTGCAACTTTTTGAAACTGTTCAACCTAGATATGTAGCAAGGAGTTGGGTTCATTTGTTTGTAATTAGGTGTTAGAATATTAGACTTTTTAGTTTGGTAACTGGCCATTCTTTTGGGTCTATTATAACTGAGTGCAATGGAGGCTCCCAAGAGCCTTGGTTTCAAATCTCACAAGCCCGTCATTGGGAAAGTTGAAGATCACTGCAACGTCATCTTGGCGTAGTTTTGTATCATCACAAGGGTAATGTGAACAATGATGTCCAATTGCTTCTCAAAGATCAAATACACTTTCTACTCCTCATCTCCTGATAGGCCTTTTTGGAAAAGGTATTGCTGCACACTCCCACATAAAAGCTAGATATAACTGTGGACACATGGTTGTTTTGAATCACAAAAGAAACACGCACTGCAATAATTAGAGTATTGAATTGATAATAATAGACTCTCTGGTCATCCAAACACCAACATGCATCAGGAGAGAACTTTGTGGTTTTTAAGGCAAAACAAAGGCATAAAGTTTGAAGTTCAAAAAAGTTCTTGTGTCTGGTTCATTTGTTGATGTGTAAATAATGTTCTTTTCAGCGACATGTGGTTTGGAGAATCCTGAATGTGCTACTCCAAAGCTGAAGATTGCCTCGGAACTGTTCCCTGATGGTAAGAAATCTAAAGGCAAATCAAAACGTCAAAACACGGGGACTCTGCGTCAAGCGGTGTTTAAGTTGAAAGCTGATCTTAAAAGGAGAACCAAGGAGAACACTGTGCTTGTTCAAGGGTGTATGAAATTTGTTGGTTGGCAGAAATGTACTGACAACAAGCAATGTATTGATAGTGCATTGCTTTGTGATGGTAAAATTGACTGCAATGACCAGTCTGATGGGGGATGGTTCAGGTGTGCTGCCTCTTCATGGTGCATCCCTTATAAGGATGTGTGTGATGGGAGTCATCATTGTTCTGATGGGTCAGATGAAAGATTTGAGTCATGCAGTAAAACAATCTGCAGTGTTGGTTTCTGGAAATGTTTAGACAATCTTCTGTGCATCAAAGATAATGATATTTGTGATGGACACACTGATTGTCATGACTGGTCAGATGAGTGGATTCAGACATGTGGAAATTGCTCTGCAGATGATTGGGTTTGTGCTGACAATTCCATGTGCATTCTAGATTCAGCAGTCTGTGATGTTAAATATGACTGCTTTGACAAATCTGATGAATCAAATGACACTTGCCTTCAGTGGAGCTGTCCCCAAAATTCCTGGAAATGTGCTGATAACTTACAGTGCATTTTTGAAGATTGGGTCTGTGATGGAAACCATCACTGTTTAGATGGTTCAGATGAGTCAAATGAGACTTGTTCCAAGAGAAAATGTGCTGGAAATGCTTGGAAGTGTGTTGAATATGGACAGTGCATTGCTTCATGGCACTTATGTGATGACATCCATCACTGTCAAAATGGATCTGATGAATGGCCTGAATTTTGTGAGAACAGGAACTGTGAAGGTCAGTAGAAAGGCAAAAATGTAACAAAGTTTTTCAGCTTTTATGTGAAGTTTGTGTACACCTGTGTGAATAGGTTTCAGACAGTTGAAAAAGCTTGAGGTTGTCAGCAGTTTCATTTTATCACCACATGCTAACTGATCACGATTTCATACTATTTTTTATAGATTGCCATCAGCATCCTTTTAGCTGTGATCAGGAAGATTGGAAATGTCATGACATCAGAAATAATCCCAGGTGTCTGAGAATGGAACAAGTTTGTGATGGGGAGAGGGATTGCCCTTATGATGGTTCCGATGAACTTAATTGCCAAGATCACAGCTGCGCAGAGGGATTTATCAAATGTGCAGACAACAAATGTGTGAGGGTAAGCAATTGAACACACAAATGCTCCCATTATATTTTGATGCTTTTTGAGAACTTATTTGATGTTTTCCATGAACTCGATCAGTGACACTTGCGTGCATCAAGTCCACGGGATGCAATGAGGTTGCTTTCTCCTTGGTCAAAGGCCATCTTTGTCCTCCAAATGTTTTCCTGCAGCTGTTGAACGCTTTGCCAAAATTTGGTTCGTTGTATGCACAGGTTAACAAAGTGTGTGATGGTTGGCTAGATTGTCCTGATGGATCAGACGAACTTTGTGATAACACCTGTGTTCCAGAGTCCTTCACAGGACACTACACTATGAAGGTACAAATCAAATAGCAGAACAAAGGTCCAACTTCAACAAAGTAATGTATTCAAAATATCTTGGTTGTATTTTGCAGAGGTGTTTGGAAGATACCACAAAGTGTATTCCATTGAGTTGGTTGTGCAACGGCAAGGTTGATTGCCCACAAGGATCTGATGAACAAAACTGCATCTGCAAACAAGACAACATGATGCAATGCACCATGACTGATAACAGAAAAGAATGCTTGCCTTCAAGCTGGATCTGTGAAGGTTTTGTTACTTGCCAGGAAAACCAACAACAGAATTGCAATTTTACACAGGGAAGGGGTGGACAATTCATGTGTGATTCTAAGTATTTCTGGTGCATTGGTGATAACAGATGTGTCGCACACCGTGATGTGTGCAGCTGTGACGATATGAAGGAAAGGGTGTTTTGCCAAGGTCAGACTTGAGGCTTGACCATTCTATTTTTCAACAGAAAATTTGGCAGTCTTATGTGCCACCAACAAACCTATTTGGTTCTCTCTGGTTACAGAAATAGCTTCAGCACACTTGCTCTGTTCAATTCTCTTTTGATTGCACTTTTGTTCTGTTTCAGGTGGTCTTAACACACCCAAGAAAAATTACGTTTCTGTTAGCAACATTGGAAGTCAGGAAAACAAAGATTGCCTGCTGATGCCTGACAAAGCCACATGCTCAACACTAAACTTCACTTTCTCCAATATTGTGGAGATGGGAATGTTCTGGATAGACACCATCTACATGGACAACTACATGGGAATCCAAGGAAGTTCTCTTGCACAGCACCGCCACCGCCGTCAAGTAACACAGAGTAACCTTCGCAATGATGCCGTAAAAATTTCATTGCCTGAAACTAATTCAGATTTGTTCCACAATTGGAACCTCACTATAGCCTGTTCAGTATCATGTGTCCTGCAGATGAATTTGTCCCTCATTGCTAATTCATTTCAAAAAAACCCTGTGATTCATTTTAAAAATATGTGGTTCAGCAACTCCAGAATAGGACTGGGAAATGTTCATGTTGTGTTTTGGAATGTCATTTTCCTCAACACTCTAATTACTGATCAAGTGCAGACAGACCATGAATTGCATCATGTGACACTGCAGTTTTCAAGCTGCAAATTTGAAAGCCAATTTCCAGAAAGTAATGCATTTGTCCTCAGCTTGACCAACACACTCTCAGTGGCTATTACAATCACTGAATCTGAACTGGTCAATGCTCAAAGCCAGATAAACATACCCCAGTTATATTACAAATCAAGAGACACATGGTATAATTCCAGTGAACTTGTGTTTTCTAGTGATGTATTTCGTTTTTGCACATTTCAAAATGTGGTTCTTTCTGGGTCAGGTGTTTCAGATGAGTCCCTTGCAGAAATTGTGTCAATAAGGCTGAAATTGGACTTTACTAACTGTGTTTTGGTTGGTGGTGCTGGAGGACTGAAACTCAGGAAACCAGACCCTGGTCTTCTTGAGTCCTGGATGAAGGTTGGTATTAAAAATTGTACATTCCAAAACAACATAAAGCTGGGATCAGGAGGAGCACTGTCAATTGAATATTTTCCTCAAGATTTGGGCTTCACAGATCCAGGTAGTTTTGTTAAGATCAAAGATTGCACATTTGGGACTAATGAGGTGGACAGAACAGGCCCTGTGATTTTACAAGGTGGAGCAATTAGTATTTACAGCTTAACTTCAGGTACTCACTGCCAAAAGCTCTCAGTAGAAGTTGAGAATAATATTTTTGAAGACAATAAGGCTACTGATGGTGGTGGTTCCATCTGGATATCTAATGGGTGCCTTGAGACATTTGTGTCCAACTCAACTTTTCAAATCACCAATCAAATATTTGATTCACCAAAGGGTGTGTTTATCCTTGGCTACTCAGAAATCTCTATCAGTGATTCTGTGTTCACAAGGGAAATAAAACAGTCATCGCCATCATTATTAGAGCTGCAAATTTTGTCTCAGACAGGTGAAATATAGCAACTAAACCTGGCTGTGCAGTGTCATGCTTGGTTCAAGGTTATAATGGACACACGGTTTGTTGAGCAACAAGCTAAAGAATTTCACATCACTTGCGCATCATGTGCAGCCACCTCATATATTGCAACAGAGGGACACTTTGATGTGTTGTACCACTCTAGCCAGGAAAATGTTACAGTTCAAAATGCAGCAATAACAAACACAGACTTTGCATGCAAACTGTGTCCATCTGGAGCAAACTGCCCAGGAAATGACTTCAATGTCAAACCCAACTTTTGGGGCTACAGAGCAGATGATGAAATTGTTGTTCGCCAGTGTCCTGCTGACTATTGCTGCACAGGAGAAAACTGTATTGGTTTTGATTCATGCTCAAGCCACCGAACAGGAGTTTTGTGTGGAAGATGTGAGGATGACTATTCACTGTCAATGCTTTCCTCAGAATGCATCAAGGCAGATAATTGCAACAGCCACTGGTTATGGCCTCTGGTTTTCTTGGCATTGATTGTGTATGTCATGTGGTACACTTTCAAAAACAATGTATTTGCTATCCCAGCTTCTTTGGTGCAACAATTCTGCAAGAACAGAAGGAGATCCACAGAAAATATTGGTGTTGATTACATTGATAAAGGGTACTTTGGGATTCTCACATATTTTGTCCAAATCAAGGCAGTCATGGGGCTGTCTATCTCTCTTGACCACACCAGAGGAATTGATAAAATATTCAACAGCATTGAATCCTACATCAGACTGGCATTAAACTTTGAAATTTCTAACATTTCAAATGATACTTGTGTGCTGGACAGTTTGACAACTACTGACAAGATGATGCTCAAACTTATTTTTCTATTTGGAGTTTACTTTTGTTGGAGCAGTCTTTTCTTATTTACTTACATCATTGAGTATCTTACCAAACAATACATCATGACCAATGCTGACAAGCTGGCAACTCTCAGAATCAAGCTTATTGATGGGTTGGTAGAGATCATGAAGTACACATACTTAGGATTCACCTCTGTTGTGTTCTATTCTCTCACATGTTCTTTTGTAGCTGATAAGTATGTCTGGTTCAATGATGGTTCTGTTCAGTGCTACAGTAAATGGCAGGTTGTAATGATTATATTTTGCTTGTCATATATTCTGCCCTTTCCATTTCTCATATACATTGGAATGAAGCTGCTGAACAACAGAAAAATTTCACAGCATTCCTTCTTCATAGCTTCCTGGTTCCCACTGCCAGTGGTATTGTACTGGCTGTTTCTGTCACATGAACAAAAATACATTGAGAAACTGCCTGACACACCAGATAATGAGGAGGTAAGACAGGGTGAACAAGCCATATATAAAGGATTTGTGGGTGGCTTTAGGGAATCTGAGGAAGGTACTCAATATTGGGAATGTGTTCTGATGGTCAGGCGACTGTTTATCAGTGCAACAATTTTAATTCCAAACCCCTTAATTCAACTGAGTATTTGCTTGGCAATGTGCATTGCATTTTTGCTCCATCACACTTATGTCAAGCCTTTCAGATACAGTTTTTCAAACAAAGTAGAAGCTGTTTCATTGGCTTTGCTGTGTGGGGTAGCAGCAATCAACATGCTGAAGGCATCTTTCATTCATGCTGAAGTTAGTCTTCAGGGTCCTCAAGCAGAAATTCTGAGAAATCTGGAACTTGTAGAGATTTTGTTTGTTATTGGACTGATTGGAGTAGTTGTCTGCTTTGAAGCAGCAATAAAGATAGTGATGAGGGCCAAGTCAATGACCAAAGCAACGTCTGCACAGAATGTGAAAAAGTTAGCTCAATGCTTGCGTGCCAGAACACAGGCAAGGAGAATCCATCCCTACTCTGATGCAGGTTCATCAAATCCTGATCATGAGGATGGTGTGTCAACTCCTCCAGGTCTGCCCAGTCCATTTAGTCCTGATTCTGGACAGCATACTCAACTCAAAACTGTCTGCCACGGGTATCAAGTTCAAACAATTTCTCCTGGACATCAAATCATTGAGTTTCAACCGGGTAAGAGACTTGTTGTTCAGGTCCTGCCGTCCAGCGAGTGAGAAGCCCGAGAGAAGGAAAACCTGGAATCCAGAAGAGAAGCACACACCTGCTTCTCTTGTACCCTACCCTGTGTCATCAACATCATTTCACTTGTATTTACAACTTCTCGGCTCTTCTTACGAAATGTTTACTTTTTTGTGGTGTACTGGGTCCCACAGGGTGAGTTTCTATGTCTTTGTTTATGCATATGTTCACGTTTTCAATCTGCGGAAACACCTTATCGATAGAAACAAAGAACTAGTTCACTCAGTACAAGGGAAACAAAGCCCCAGACGAACACCACATGTCTTATTCGACTGTCTGATGTTGTCCGCTTTACTTCCTGGTGTCCTGTTCAATGACATGTTTCATTTCAACAAGTTGTTTGTTGTAGACGGAGTGGAATGAACATTCCCTTCAAAAACCAAATGTTTCCCATCTTGCATTTCAGTTCAGCATGCCCCTGTTACACAGAGATACTGTACAACCAATGTTAGAATGGGGTTTCATGACATAATAATCATTTTGTTTTGATTTTCGGAGAACCAAATGACCGTTTTTTCACAGATCAAGTATATGTGCTCGTACACATAAAATGTATGGGTTGGACATGTTCTCTTGCAGGAAAAGGACAACTCTTGTGATTGAAAAACTCTGTGTAATCAAAACATTTCACAATATAGAACTCGAAAGGAGTACCATGTTTCTAGTACAACTAGATTTCTGTGTACACCTGTTCCCTCTGGGGCACATTTGCATCCCAACTCAGCCAATATTAGTTTGGGCCTGTATGCACATACAATTTGTAGCTTTCACTAATCAAGAAATCACCTTCACAAACAAAGACACAAACCAGGCTAATTTTGAGGATTTGGCTTGTCAAGAACTAATTGGGTTTGTGGCAACAAGGAACAAGGAATTCACTGAGCTAGGATGTACATTGCTCTGCAAATATTCTTGAGAAAAAAACCAGCAGAAAGTGTAATTTTTGTCAGAAGGCAAGGCCTGTTTACGTGCGGTAGTCATGAAAATAGCTTCTTTCTAGAGGAGAGCTTTGTGTTGCATCAAATTTGACAAGGTACAAGACAGAAGGACACAGGAACAATGTTTTTTTGCAGGAGTGACTTCGATGTTTGAAGACCAAGCGAAAACGTACAGGGTGATGACACAACATCACAGAATAAAAGTGCTGGAAACAAAAACACATGACTTGCTTCTGTGGTGCGCGCCCCTTTTACATCTTTTTTCTGTCATCTTTACCCAGAGTCAAGGTATGAGTCCTAATATTCTTTGTGTAGGACAGAGGGCTATAGTACCAAAATATTGAACTGTATGGTGCGGTAACAACAGGTCCCGGATAAGAAGAAAGGAGTGAAGTGGGTTCAGGGTTAGTCAGAGTGCAGAGTTGAATCTCCACTGCTGGCGATTATACGAGGCTTGTCCAAGTGAAAGCGAACATGTCGTGTTTTTGGCGTTGTTTCATGAGTCTTTTCGTCAATTTTTTTTCACAATGCGGTGTGAATATGCTTCATTGATTATGTCATTCATGTCCGGCTGCATGACCGGATGTACTCCTGTCTCAAGGCCACGAAAATTCGGTCGCGCGACCAATTTGGCGATTTGCATTGTGCGGATAGGACGCCAAGATGCAAGTGTGTTGCGCTCAAAGAATCCACATTATTTGCTGTGCCAAAAGAGGCAAAAGCCAAGCTGAAACTTTCAGATTACTGCAGGAAGTTTATGGCGATGAGAGCCTATCCGTGACGACGTGCCGGAGATGGTATCTCTGTGCCAAGGAGGGTGATCAAAGTGGAAAAGATCTTCCAAGACCGGGCAACAGTCGGCCCCAAAGAACTCTTGCAAACGTCCGGGCTGTGGATGCAGTTCTTCAAAAGGATCGAAGGGCGACTGTCCGACAGATTGCTGCAGAGGCTCAAGTGTCTACTGGGACAGCACACACCATTCTGAAGGACGATTTGGGTCTCCGCAAGAAAGCGCCGAAATTTGTGCCCCGGATTCTGACAGAGGACCAGGTACAAGACAGAAGGTTGAATTCCCACAAGTTGTTCTTGTGACAGGTAAACGTCCTTGTATCTCCCGTGGAATATGTCATCCAGCAAGCCTGAACATGCCTGAACACAAACAACAGCTGTTCCCTCGTGTGGCTCACTGATGGATATGCTGTCAGCTTCTTTCATTCCATTTCTTTCCCCTTTCTCAGAAGATATCAATGGAAATTCTCTGATATGGACAGCAGATGGATGTGCTGGAGATTTGGCTCATTAAGAATGCATTTGAATGGCTGCTCATCACAGAAACCTCTAATAATACCCAGGAGTGCAACAAAATTTCAATGGTTTGACGTGAAGATGGAATGTGAGGTTGGAATCATGCAACATTTACTCTTCTGACTTTACACCAACAAAGGCCACTCTGAATGTAGGAATAGCACCCAAAGGTGGTGTTGGTTTAACTCAAATAAAATCTAGATCCACCCTGTGTGTGAAAAACAACAAATGTTGTTCAAAGCTACTCTTGTTTTTACCAATGACGCACTCATCGTCTTTATGGAACAGGAACTGCAGCTTCATGCAAGGCTAAAGAGTTCTTTCACGTGACAAAACACACACAGTCGCATGATTTTCTTGTTCACTTCACAGAGTACAGACTTCCCCAAACCCCACATAATATCCCAACATTGCAACAATCTCACAACACTACCATGAATTGGCAGACAAACCCACAATCTTTCCTGTTTGAGCGCGCGGTCTGGCTCTGCCTTCAGGACGCGCGCTTATTGCCGTCACCATCAGTCTGTATGTATGTGTACTGTTGAGTTACGGGGGGGGGGGTAACTGAACATAGTGAAAATGTATCTTGATTTTTTCTAGTGTTATGTAAGGGTTTGCTCAGGCCAGCATCATTCCAGAGCCTTCAGCTGGCTGAGCCAATTTGCAGCATTCACCCAGAGAAGGGAGCCGATCTCTCCCATCTCTGTTGGCCGGGTCGCACAAAGCAGTCACACATGTGTGGTTTTGAATTCAGGTGTTTATTCGCACTTAACTGAGCTTCCAAGAAGCCAAGCCTAGAGTGTATGAATGCATAGGTTGTTATACATGGTGGCTGAAGCTGTGCTGAAGGTGCAGCTTCAGAGGAGATCGGGAAAGAATAATGTGTGATCGAACGGGCAATCGAGGGTTCGATTGGTGTTGGTTCGATTACACAACACTAAAATTGGCTAAAAATGATTCTGGCAAACTTTCAGCCTGTTGACTTGTCCCCCCACCCCCGGGTAACTCAACATGTGCTGGCTCAACTCAACATGGCATGTACAAACGCTGAGACGGAAGTTTCCAATTCTCTGCAAACAATGAGCTCGTGGCGTGAACCGCGCGCTTTATAGGCGTAGCCTTCTTGTTGGTTTCACACACAACCGTACTTACAACACAGCTCGATGCAGGAGACGAGATTCATGCAAAACGCGCCCCCGACTGTGCAGGAGGACCGCAGTGTCCTTGTACTTGGGGTAAAGGCTTTCCGCACAGGCAGCCGGAGAAAAAAAATAGGCCCTGCCCTGCCCTGCCCTGCCCTGTCCTGCCCTAACCTGCCCTGCTCCTGCCCTGCCCTGCCCTGCCCTGCCCTGCCCTGCTCCTGCTCCTGCTCCTGCGCCTGCCCTGCCCTGCCCGGCCCTGCCCTGCCCTGCCCTGCCCTGCCCTGCCCTGTCCTGTCCTGCCCTGCCCTGCCCTGCCCTGCCCTGTACTCACCATCCGATGATGTAGTTGTTGTGCTGCATGACGAACCCGGAGACATTTCCGTGACGCATCCACTGGTCTCGGTGCGAGGCGACCAGCTCTCCTCCGGTGCCTCCAACCGGTCCGCACTTACACATGCGCCCCTCTGCAAGTAAAGCAGGAACACTGTGTCAGAACCACAGTGTGAATTGGGCTTCACACAAACACACATACACACACGCACACACACACACGTGAATAAAGGTTTTGGTAGAACGGATGAGAGGGGACGAAATCAGTTTTCGTAAGCACCTCCCTTCGACCGTGGGTCCTCCTTGACAAACAGAGAAACACATACACTGGTGCAGGCAGATACACGCACACGCACACACACACACACGCACACACGAAGTGTTTCGGCTGGCGGGCTTGCATTGTGGTTTCGGGTTTGCCTCCTACTTGTGAGAAGTACGTATTTTTCTGTTGTGTGAAATTTGGATGCACGAGGGTACTCGGTGTTTGAAACTGAAGCTGGTGCTCCTGTGATATCCCGGTTTTGTGCAGGCCGCAGTTATACGAGACTTCAGGTCTCACAGACCTGGGCCTATCAGCAGGTCTGTGAAACTTATGTCTCTCGGAACTGGAAATCTCCCACTGGGGGATGAGGAAGGGGCCGCACACTCCAACGTCGGTTGGAACTGTCTGAACATTTGATGCTTGGCATTCAGACCTTCTTCATGCGTCCAGCTTCATTTAGACCTGTGATCATGATCTGAAATCACTGAGCCCCTTGGTCATGGCAGACCCAATGCGAAGTAACCAACAACTCCTGGAAATCATGAAGCCCAGGGGTGCCAAAGTCTGGGTGACGGGAGATGCAACCTAGAGTCAAGGTCGGGTGCACCTGGAACTTGTAAGGCAGCGCTTTGCGATAACAACAGCGACAAACGAAATTGCTGACAAGAGGCTAGACATCTCACGTTGATTCGCTCGGGAAGTCTCGCTGTTATGTTGTCACGCCAGAATGAACACAGCTCTTACCGCAGCAATCGAGGTAGCGTCTCTGCTCGTGGCTACAGGCACATAGGTACAGGCATGGTAGCTGGCGGTAGATACAAGATCTATCGTCTCTGCCATGTGAATTAAACCACACAGGCGACAGGGCATCATGTCGACGCCGTGAAGCGGTTTTCACACTGCTGACGTGCGTAATTTACATCGTGAGGGTTGACGTCAGGAATGGTTTATACCGATGTTTTTTGTCCTCCATTGGGTGCCATGTTATAATTGACATTACAGTGAAATTTTGACGTCGATGTCAACTTTTTTGACAGCGACAGTGCTGGTGTGAAAATCCTGTGAAAGCTGACATAAGCAATGGACTGTTTTCTTTTGCGCTCTCCTTTTAGCCCCATCTTAAATTTACATCGACATCAAAAAGTTGCTGTCAAGTCTTTTTTGACACTGACAGCGCACAAGTGAAAACCCTTGTACAGAGAGTGGTTGGGATAAACTCTCTTGCATTGGTATGGACACACCCAGTTTGCCGAAAGGTCTCGTGTGAAAAGCGGCACAGACGGGGAGTTAGTCGAACAGACACGCTTCAGTCGCACATGCTCACACACTCAGGTGACAGCAGTGACACACCATCAGAGTTCGCGTTGCGTTGCCACGACACAACACATCGACACAAGAAGAGGAATTCCTTTCAGAGCAGTGTTTTGTTTTCACACTGGGTGATGTGAAGACATTTTTCAGCCTGACATGAAAAAAATCTGCCTTTGGGTTCAAAAACCACAATGCTTCAGAATTTTCTTAAGCCGTCCTCCCAAATCCCTCTGAAGCCACGCGAGATGCATTTGTTTTCTGATCCTCACCAAATTTGGTTCACATGCATTATAGTATGGCCCTGACACATGAATGGTCAAATTTGTTATTGAATCATTTGTTCATATGGTGTTTATCCGGAAGGTTTATCCACGGTGGCGCATGACCAAGGCAAACAGAACCATCAATGTTGCGGACAAGGCCTGGACAAGGAAGATATTGCTGGGTTTTCCCTCTCAGTCTAAGTTTGGTAGACACGGCTGGCTGAGCTCACGACTGTCGCAAATAGAACCAGCAGAGGCCACAGCAGAGAGGGAAAAGCCTCACATTCCATGCATGTAGTTCTACCAGAGAACACGTGTGTCCGAAAAGGACGTTGTGACTGCTGACCAAAAACGTCAAGAAGTATGACGTCACCACTATTTAACACATCAGGCACCGGCGGTGTAGGCAGCCTTCTGCTACTGCAATTCTGACAACCACTGGGAATGCAGGCGACCGCCTGAGGCGAAATTTAAACTCTTGCAAAGTCAAATATTTCTAACAATTTGCTGAACGGGCTTTTGTCAGTGCTGCGGCGGTAACAATTGATCAGGTGAAACTGAATCTGCAGCTGTCTGCAAAACTAGTTGGAACAATTCACTGATCAATCACCTGACACACAGCAACATGGCTTCAGTGAAAGACGATTCACTTGCAGATTTCATTTGGAAGTTGAGTGAGGACTTTGTCACACCAAAGGTGAGCTTTGAGTACAGAGCAGACATACTGAAGTATCTGATACATAAGAACTGCGTGGAGGACATGACAATATTTCTGGAAGAAGTCAGAACGAAGACCAGGCTCCACAAGTGTACAAAAGACAATGCTACAAGTTCAGCTCGCACTGAAGGAGATCGCGTTCTGACAACAGAAGACAGAAGGAAAGAATTGAGAGAATGGAATCCTTGTCCCAGTGTGCCAACAAATTTCTTGCAAACTTACGTCAACATTGGCATGATGCCAACCTATCAACAAGCAGTGGATGGACTGTTTCTTGTTGCTGCACATGCCCATTGCATTGGCATGGCGAAGTTTTTGGTTGAGGAAAAGGGGGCAAATGTCAAGGGGTGTGCTTTTGAGCATTACCCTTTTCAAAAAGCTTTGTACATGTCTGCTGAGTTTGCAAAATACTTGATTGAGAAAGGAGCTGATGTCAACCCAAGAACAGTTCCACAGCCTTTAACAGTTGCTGTGAAAGCAAAACAGGCAGAGTATGTGAAGCTCTTATTGCAACATGGAGCTTGTGTGAATCTGCCAGAAGCCAATGGCCAAACACCTTTGATTGCAGCAATGATGTCTGATCAGTTGGAGTGCGTAGAGATGCTGGTTGAGAAAGGAGCTGACGTGAACATGGGAAGCTGCAATGGTGTGTCAGCTCTGGTTTCAACTCTGAGATCTGGAAAGCAGAGCCAGCCTTCATCTTTGGCACACGATGTAGCCAAGTATGTAAAGTTGCTGGTTGAAGCAGGAGCTCATGTGAACCAGACTGACAAAGGCGGGAGGACACCTTTATTGGAAGCAGTGCTGAATAGTACAGCTGATGTTCGGTGTGTCAAGTTATTGCTGAAAGCTGGGGCTGATGTAAACAGAGCAACCAGAAATGGACACACAGCACTGCTCGTGGCATCAATCCAAGGCAATACACTCGCCGTCAAGCAGTTGCTGCAAGCAGGAGCTGATGTGAATCACACAGCCAGTGACAGCATAACACCTTTGCTACAAGCAGTCACTTCCGGCAATTCTGAATGTGTGAAGCTGCTGCTGAAAGCTGGGGCTGATGTAAACTCAATGGACTTTCGAGGAAGAACCCCGTTGTGGGTAGCAACTCACAGAGGCTATAAAGAGTGTGAAAAGGTATTGCTGGCAGCAGGAGCCATTTCCAATTTTGCAGATATCAATGGGCAAACACCATTACTTGTGGCAGTTGGCCAAGGGGAAACAAGGCACCTGAAGCTGTTACTGGAAGCAGGAGTTGATGTGAACCAAGGAGACAGAGATGGACGGACACCATTGTTGAGGGCAACCACCCTTGGCAACATGGAATATGCCAAGTTACTGTTGGCATCTGGAGCTTGTGTGAACAAAGCTGATAGAAGTGAACAAACATCCCTGTTGGTGGCAGCCAACAAAGGTGACAAACATTTTCTGAAGCTGCTGTTGGAGGCAGGAGCCAATGTGAACCAGGCCAACATTTATGGGGAGCTACCATTGTCAGTAGCAGTCATTCAGAGTCAAGGGAAGACAGATTGTGCAAAATTGCTGCTGGAAGCTGGAGCCAATATCAACCAGCGTGACCATACTGGACAAACAGCTCTACAACACAGTTTGACCGCACACCACATCAACCCTGTGATGAAGCTGCTGGTGACTGCAGGAGCCAATGTGAATGGGACTGGATGGATTGGAGCCATGGATGAAGCCTCATGTCTGTTACTTTTTGCTGCTGGTCGTCAGGCTGTCTTCACGCCACAAAGAAGCACCAACAACAGTGGAGCAACTGGTGTGGAGCAGTTTCATCCTGCAGACTGGGAGGACCTGGATCTGAAGAACCAGTGCAGAAAGTTCATCAGGAAGCACCTGCTGACCCTAGATCCCCACACCAGCCTATTTGTCCAGGTGTCCCAGTTGGGCATGACACATGACAGGGTTGGGCTGCCCACAAAACTCACAAATTACGTGTTGTATGACCAGATCTGAACAAACTACCAAATGGTGCTTTCAGCCGCAAGAGTGCATCGTCACGCAGTTTCTTCAGTTGGAAGTGAAATGGGAAATGAAAAGGGAAACGTGCTGACAGTAAACACACGACACAGTAACAGAACATGCCCAGGTTTGAAATCACGTGTTGCTTGCAATAACAAGCGTTTGTGGGATGCCAACATGCCAACTCAGCCTGCAGTATCACGTGTTGCGACCGTCTGACCACAGTTGACATGTCAACCACCGAACCCCAGCGGGGGGG
>JAAUXT010009340.1_pt1 | contig 36375 bp, 34 predicted proteins | sample 7278171 | NCBI WGS metagenome assembly JAAUXT01 (sample SAMN14350112, study PRJNA611818) | marine sediment metagenome | isolation source: surface marine sediment (1.8m) | place: French Polynesia: Moorea | collected 2018-08 | reverse complement strand
CCTGTCCAGTTTGTCCACCCTCCCCTGGTTGACCCCCCCCCACCTGCAAAGCCCAACTTTCCAACTGTTCCGGGTTAGCGGTATCTCGGACTCATTGCTGACTGGGGCATTGGTGGATTGGGACAAGTGCTGTCCTGCCTATGTACGCTGCCCGCGGCTGATTGTCTACTTGAAAGTCTAGTTTTCCAGGAGTGGTGCACTGAAATTTCTTTGGGTACATTTTAAAATTTTCACCGAACATAATATTTGAGCATTCCACTGTGAGCTGATTACTGACAGAGGTTTATGGCTGCTTCGCCTTGGCATCCGGTCTTGCGCTCGGTGGGTGGTCACCGTGAAATGTACCGGTACGTCCCTTTCCGATTTGATTAGAGTCTGAAATTCCTTTGTTTTCACAAGCTCACACAGAATGTACTCAAGTGCCCACTGACAAAAACATATCTTGATATTTTGTACCCATTTTATTTCGAGAATTCCATTCTCCAATTGTATGTACAACTTGAAGCGATCCACAAGTAATGAACAATAACCAAAAAATATATTCAACCTATTTGTGCCACCAGTTCTGGCCTGGTGCTGGTCGGCAACCAACTCGTGCGCGCGAGACCGTTCACGCAGCAGGAAATTGTAGCGTTGCAGTTGAAGAAAATATGAGCCATGAATGCGAGTCAGAGGTATTGCAGAGTGACCACACACCAATCTTTCGTGTTAGTAAGCATAACTGATGCACAAAAGAAAAAAAAAAAGATATTTCCAAGGTTTGTTTCATGCGAGCGTGGCACACGCGTCCAAATCACAGCTGTATCAACCGAATGCTGGTTCTGTCAACAAGCTGTGTACACATCTCACGGAATCGCCTGGATCGAGGCGAAATTCCGATCACACATTCCAACGGCCACAACAAACGAAAAACGAGTGAATCCGTACATTGGACATTATCAAATGTAAAACGGAAGAGACCCACAAAGAACAGATCGCACGAAAATCTCTAGCCCAGTTCGAGTTGTAGTTAAGTACCTGGTATGTACAAGTTTCACCTCGTGACCATCGAACTGAATGCATAGGTAACGCATTCCTCTGTTCGCAACAACTTTCAATCGATGCAACTTGAACGGTGGAAATATTTCAAACATTGTCCAGACATCTGGCAACCGCAAAATCCCGTCTTGAGCAAGGAAAACCCAAAAACGATCACACTAAAAAGAAAAGGACCGAAAAATGCTCCAGACACGTCAATCTCCTTACTTTTTTCAATGTAAAATACAAACCAAAACATCACAGCAAACTCAGCGTCTTTTTTGCAGATAACGAGCAACAGACTGACATTTCCACTTGTGATTCTGGGACTTTCTCAAATGCTTCATGTTCTGAACAGTCGTGTAGAGAAGATTATTGCAGACGCGAAAGCGAGGGAAACAACGAAACAGAGACAACAGCTTTCGCTTCACTTATCACATTTGAAAAGACATAACAATCGTTCACCCTGGCAGGATTTTTTCCCAAGAGAACTGTTGACTTCCACCACTCGAGTCAACCAAAAGAGTCAACCTGCGTACATCATAGCTATCCATTCACACACCCCTGGAAATGTACAAGTGTAGGTAATCCACTTGAAAATCCTCATCACCATCCAAATCCAACACGCTCCTGCCTGCTACTTGGAGAAAGCGGAGATAACACACCACATGACTTCATTGGCCCCTTCCTTCATCGCTTCTTGTTCGAAATCAAGGTCCAATAGTTCGCGGACACGCTTCATTGCAACTTCGTAATCGTCATCAGAAAGAGGGGCAAAGGCATTTTCAAGAACATCCGAGGCGTGTGCAAGGTAGAAGAGCGACATGATGCGCTTGTCCATGCGCTGCGGGTCGTTGACCCAACGGCTGAGCACTCCATCTTGCACCCGCTTCACGAGCTTTTGCTTCACCGTGCCGTCCGTCAGTGGGTGCGTCGTCATGTCGAACAGCAGGAAGTTTTGCTTCTCCGTCGTACACACACCCTTCTCCACAAGATTTTTCGCCAGCCGCTCACGAACATTTCGCAACTGGTACTTCAGCTTCAGAGGATTCCACGTCTCGCCTGGAACACAAAACATTGATTTGCATCATTACGACGAACGAGAAAGGCTACGCCTGGAGAGAAAATGCGCGGTTCCACAGCCAATTTGTCTCTCAGTATGACCACTCCAAGGCAACCTGAAACTTGTAGATTTTGGCCTGAACAAATTTCAGTTGACAAACCCAAAATATAACTGGTACTTGTCCCCACCCCTACACAATGGTAAAATTTTGGCACCTCAAATACTGGCCCATAACTTGAGAATGGTGCGTGTGAGATCAGGTGTTCCGTTGGCCAAAATGCTTGCAATGGCCTCCTACAACTTTTAGCTACCGGCATCTCCACAACAGCAAAATTGTGGCACCTCAACTTTTCAATGTCGGGCGACACTCCCCTACCAACCCCCAACCCCCTCAGTCACAGGACATTTGATCTGAGAAACATGAAAACGTCCGGTGAGTATTCCATGCTGACGGCATGCCAGATTCAGTGGGTTGACCTCGACCAACAAGTTTCTACTCTCTATCAGACCCCCCAACCCCCCGTTTTGTTTTATTCGGGTGGGGAGGTGCCACTGCATTGGATCACAGCTGTTGCGATGGCACCCCGTTCCCCTTGAAAAATGTGCACACAAAAACACCGACGGCATGGGGAGAAAAAACACACAACGCTGCCGCACAATTCGCCAGAGCACACCACTTTTGACTGAAGATAAAACCAGGTGTTTCAAGGCACACCGCACTCAGGCGAATGGTTGCGTCAACTTCGGCTCTCTTGAGTGCGACTCGAAACAAGAGACCAAAGATCACCGAGCCCGCGGCTCACAGCCCGTATTGTTCCAGCGAACAGGCTGTTCGTGCCTGCCAGGAACCGAACCGTTGGTTTTCCTTCCTGCCAGGAACTCTATTGTTTTCCAGCCTGCCTGTTTTGTAAATTCGGGGTGGTGGGGTGATATTAGTTTCACTGATTTGAGCAAACCAATGTAACTGTTGCTTTGTCTCGCCCCGCCCCCCCCCCCCCCACCTTCCTTGTCACAAAGCCAACCATTGGACCATTTGGGGGAAGCAACCACTGGTTTTATGAACAGTAACATTATCATATCAAAGCTGACCAGACTTTCAAGTAGATAATCAGCTGCGGGCAGCGTACATCGGCAGGCAGCACTTGTCCCAATCTGGCAATGCCCCAGTCAGGAAATGTCCTAGTTGAAAATTTTCTGTAACCTGGGGGGGGGGGGGGGAACCCAGAAAACCTATCTGAGTCACCCTAACTTGGACAAGTTGGACATTGTCTGGGTTACCTCCCCCCCTGCTGGCAAAAAAATTTTCAACTTTGACATTGTCCATCTCACACAATGTCCAACTTAGATTCAGTATAATGCAGACAATGTTGGACTCAGACAACCTGTCCTGCTTGGACAAAGTCCCAAGTTGAACATTTTTTTGTTGGCAGGGAGGGGTAACCTGGACAATGTCTGACTTTGACATTGTCTGAGTGAGGGTAACTCAGGTTGTGTGAGTTAGCCCCCCCCCCAACAAAAAATTTTTGACTTGGACTTTGTCCAACAGCCTGGACAGGTTGTCCAAGTTGGCATAATGTGGACAATTTGCAACTCAGACATTGTCTGACTTTGACATTCTCCAATTTGGACAGCCTGGATAGGTTGTCTGAGTCCAACTTGGGACAGGTTGTCTGAGTCTAACTTGGACATTGTCTGGCACACACAGGTTGTCTGAGTTGGGGAACATGGACAACTTACAACTTGGACATTGTGTGACTTAGATATTCTCCAATTTGTCTGAGTTGCCTGAGTTACTCTGATGTGGACAATGTCTGAGTTGTCTGAGTAACCCTAACTCACACAATGTCCAAGTTGGACAATGTCCAAGTCACTCTGACTTGAACAACCTGTCCAGGCTGTCCAAGTTGGAGAATGTCCAAGTCAGACAATGTCTGAGTTACAAATTGTCTGCATTATCCTGACCAGGACAACCTGTCCAAGTTACCCCTGACTCAGACAATGTCTGAGTTACCCTTACTCAGACAATGTCTGAGTCAAACAATGCCTGAGTTGAAAAAAAAATTCAGTTGGGGGTGGTGAGTCAGACAACCTGTCCCGAGTTACCTCTGACTCGGACAATGTCTAAGTTACCCTTACTTGGACAATGTCAGAGTCAGACAATGTCTGAGTTGAAAAAAAATTTTGGCAGGGGGGGGGGGTAACTTGGACAACCTGTCTGAGTTACCCCAACTTGGACAATGTCCAAGTTACTCCTGACTCAGACAATGTCTGAGTTACCCTCACTCAGACATGTCCAAGTTGAAATTTGTTTTTGCCATTTGAAGGGGGGGGGGGTTAACCCAGACAACCTGTCCCAGTTACCCTAACTCAGACAACCTGTCCCAGTTACCCTGACTCAGACAATGTCTGAGTTACCCCTGACTTGGACAATGTCTGAGTTACCCTTACCAGGACAATATCTGAGTCAGACAATGTCTGAGTTGAAAAAATTTTCACTGGCAGGGGGGGGGAACTCAGACAACCTGTCTGAGTTTCCCAAACTCAGACAACCTGTCTGAGTTACCCCTAACTTGGACAACCTGTCTGAGTTACCCTTACTCAGACCTGTCCAAGTTACCCTAACTCAAACAACCTGTCCAAGTTACCCCTAACTTACACAATATCAAAGTTACCCCTGACAAAGGCAATATCCGAGTTACCCCTAACTTGGACAATATCCAAGTTGAAAATTTCTTTCACCATCAGGGGTGAAGGGGGGGGGGTATCTGGGACAATTTTTTGCCTGCATTTCCCAGGACAGGACATGTGGAGACAGATACAGGAGCAAACCAATATCAGCTCGCTACCGCGGCTGATAAAAATGTACCAATGGTTACCTTTCAAACCCAGTCCACAGACACAAAGAACTGAAACTTACCACTGAGATACTCTATCCAGCTTTGAGTGACCTCCGGTGGTTGCGTTTCCTTGATGTGTTTCAAAGCTTCATCCAGCAGTACGTCGCCAGTTGGTTGATCATTTTTACACAAAATTTTCCTGTTTTGCAAACTTCGCCTTCTCATGCCTGTCTTTTCGAGTTCGATTCTTCCTCGCAAACCCAATTCTATCAGAATGCATCCTCGCAGTCCCGATGAAATGCAGTCATTCCAAAACGACGTGTAGCCCTGAAAATACGTTGACAAAATTCAAAATTGACAAATTATTCTCGATTTCACAAAGCTTCTGATACAAGGACAAACCCACAACCGTCAAAAGCTACACGATTTGATAACGACCAATCCAATCCCTTTTCTTTTGTCTGACCCCCTGAAAAATGAATGAACGGTGCTCCCGAAGTACGTATGAAGGTGGATCCTTTTCTGGCAGGAAATGTTTTCTGATCATGACCAAGGTGCTTGACAATTTACTCATTATGAATATATTTTGTCTGCACTTCAAGAGGTCAACTCAATCACTTCGATTGTCATTGGTGTTTCTACGAAGGGTGATTCTGTTCTGGCGAGAAATGTGACTGAACATGAGGTATGTGACACAATTTCTTTTGTGCGAGCACTTGGAACAAAAGGTGACATGACAAAAACAGTAAACAAACATGTCAAATGCAGTCAACATTTCTCGCCAGAAAAGAATCACCCATTTCTGTTGACATTCAAACATGTCACCTTTTTTTGGAAATACAAAGATGTCACGTTGAATGTCATTATGTTGACCAAACATTTCCTGCCAGAAATGAATCCACCCTCGTATGTCGCTGGCACACACCAGGGTTATCTCAATCCAACTTCTCAAACACTTTCCATTCTGATCACAAGTTCTCTGACCAAACCCAATTGCCTCACTGTCGGAGGCCATCGCAAAAAAAAGAAATCTCCCAAGGACCAGCACAAGTTTATTGCAACCAGTTTCTATTGACACATCCTCGTACAACGATGACAATTGCCTTGATTGGCAAATTACGTTGACCCTACGCAATTGTCGAGCGGTCAAGCCGAACACTTTTCTCAACGTGCAAAACACCACGAAAATCACAACAAAGTCCTCGCGTGAAAGTGTTTCCGTCAATTGGCGAATAACATTCAATCGTGCAAGCCCGAATCATGATCTGCAGATTTTGTCGTTCTCGTCCACTCACCTCTCGATCTTTCAGCCCAAGCAACAGCACTTCTTCCATGAGAGTGAGACGAGTCTCTTTCGAATCGTGATCCTCCTCCTCCTCTTCGTATGGTTTCTCCTCCTCATCCTCTTGTGCTACCGTTGTGGTCGCCGCCACATTCCTGCGCTGTACCAGACCGTCAGATCTACTGCCGTACGACATAACTGGCCTGCAAATGTTGATCAGTATCACAGACGATTGGGGAAAAGTCCGACTTTCCAATCAGAAATTTCACACAAAAATGGCCGCTCTTCCTGTCTGCGTGACGTCACACAGACAAAAGTTCTGTTTTTGCATCTTCTGTGTTCGCATCAAAAACAGAAAGACTGGATGAATTTCTGCAAATCTACAGTACCTGAAAACTTTGTCTTTTGTAGCTTTCATATGGTTCAAAAACGCAATTTGCTGCTTGATCGAGTTCCCGAGAACGACAGTCCACAACCATCCCGCAGTGAAGATGAAATCTGGTGTCAACAAACTACAAACCTCACAAAAAAATTGAAACATTTTGTCGAAGAGAGACTGACTGACGTGCAGAAAAATATTTTTTTCTGGTGCCAAGTTTTAAATGTTATCCTTCGAGTTTCAATCAAAATTTGTCCACCAATAATACGTTTCCAAAATCTTCACTGCGCCCGTTGCTGCCTGGCAACGGCGTTGACAGCCATAGAAGTAGGACACAAACTCGAAACTGGGAGAATAATTTTTTCTTTTTGGCAAATCTCTTTGTTTTGAAATCATCAAGGGCTTTCAGGCAAATCAAAAAACAAGTCAGTCAACAAAGTTCGCCACGAAGTGAAGCTGATCAGATTGATCAAAGAGATATCCACAGGTCTAGAGGCAGATCCACAGTGTGGTCCAAGACGTCCGTCCAGACGACTGCTAGATCTCGATCTCGAGTCCAGATCTGGACTACGTGTTTCTTGCACACAACATCAAGATTAAATGGCTGTGCGTACATATTGCCCCAGTGTCCGAGTTGGCAATTGGCGTGAGGACATTAAACTTGAAGAGGTACGTGTGCACGGCAATCGGGATGGTGATCAAGGTTTTGGACTCTATCCCGTCAAGTGATCCACACAGCTGTAGATTTTCTGGAATCCAGAATCTATATCCAGATCTATTTCAATTCAAAATATCTGTTTTGTTGCAGGATGCCTTGAAAGATTTCCTGGAGCGCAGAGAAAGGGGCGAACTGCTCATTCAGAGGAACTCCAACTTCAGAAGCGCTGTCAACGAATCTGTTCCTTTGAGCATGCCAAGAGGAGGTGTGGTGCACTACGGAGACAATGTTATGATCGTAAATCCAGCCCCCACTTCACGATCTGAGAACCCCCGGGCCAACTCAGCTGCCCTGGCAATGACATTGTCTTCAGTGGCAATGCACAACGCGACCTGTATGCCAGAGGAAAGTGCAGTGTCAGGAACAACTGTTGTGGAGCCCACGTCCAGAACTTGTTTCACCATTATCAGCGCAGGAAAAGGCAAAGGAGATGTGCTCTGTCATGGAGACCCCTTTTATCTGAAAATTACCAACGGAGAGGTGAGAAACTGTGAATGCGTGAATGTATAGCTCTTTTGGTCACCGTCCAAAATTTAAAAGTGTCGTGCAAGTAGTGAATCTTTTGATCAAAGCTCCAGGGTTTTGTCCGTTCCAGCGAAGTCGGCTCTTTGATGGCGTGTTTCATCTTGGCAACGCATATCAGCAACAGTACAGTTGAGTACGGACCTTATCACCTTTTCTTTTCAGCTGTTCTTGACCAGTGACAAGGCAAGTTTCGCGAAGTGCGCAAAGCAGTCAAGACACAATGAAGTCAGCCTTGTTCACGGCGTCAGTTATCTGGCTCAATGGAAAGTGACGGCTCTTGATCCGGAATACAGATTTGAAATGGAATCAGTTCCCGTTTCCGTGAGTAAAGTATACGACGCCTTTGGTCATTGCGGTCGAATAGGACACACACACACACACACACACACACACACACACACACACACACCTGGATTCCAAATCAAGCTTTCCTTTCAGCCAAACGAGAAAATCCTTTTGACTCACATCAAAACTGGAGCTCACCTGTGCCTTGAAGTGAACTACAAACAAAGGTAACAATTTCAATCACATTTTCCAGCACACACTTCCGCATTGAAAACGTGGTTTGCTTCACGCAGCCAAATGTCCAACGAATTTCCCCCTTTCCAGCAGAACAGACTTCGAGATTTCAACCCACACAAGTCTGGATTCGCACAAAGCAGAGAGAGATGTGAATCACTGGGTTTTTGTCATGGGCACATCGCAAAATGTTGCCGAGCAACCGTGTCCAGAAGGGGTGGAAGAACCAGTGCACACGCAAGAATCGTCGGACTGAGAAGCAAAACAACGGAACAAAACAAGACATTGCAGGCATTCTGTGTCCAAAGTGCAAGAAAACACTGGTCAGGTCTCAACTGAATGTTTTGTTCCGCATTTCTCACTCGCTGTCGTAAGAAACCGTTTTCAACCTGACGGGCAGAGATATGCATCACAGTTCAGTTTCTGAGTGTTCTCCTTTCTTGGGGGGAAAACAGCGTTTTTGTGACCTCGCACTTCACGAACGAAAACGGACACAAATCTTTCGTTTGCTTGCCATTGTTGAAACATCATAAAATGTGTGAACACGGACTGAGACGCGTAAACATGTGTAAACTTTCATGTAAATTTCTGATGTAAAGAGTCAGAGTTGATGACCGTGAGAAGAAACGTTGCAGATCACACAATGCAGAGGAGTGGATGAAATTTACTCTCCTCTTTCTGTGGTTGTCAAATATCCGGAAGCAGCTTGTCAATTCTGCCACCGTTCTCCAGAGTTTTCTCCATTTCCACCAAAAGACTGACACCGTCGATGACGATTTGCATCAGCTCCACCTGTAACAGGTCAATATGATGTGTGACAAGCAGCGAGCAACATGCACTGTGGGTGCAAATTACACCGATGTTCTTTTGGCCCGACGACGCAGGTCTGCACTGCACTGCACGCACGTTCGACGTATTCCTCTCAATGGCACGAACATGACATCAAAGAAGACATATTTACCTCAGACTTGCCCAGTCGTTCGCTGTTAGAAATGTCGAACACACCGCCAACTGATGCCGTGTCAACGCCTCCGGTGCCACGCTTCTGCAGCCTCAGAGTGTCGAGGATTTCGTCGAAGCGCGGGTCTTTGGAAAGGCAGGGCAACTTCACGTGGACACCCGCTCGCAGACCAGTTCCCAAGTTGCTTGGGCAAGTCAGAATGTAGCCCAGGTGTTCGTTCCATTGAAACTCCCATCCCTTCCTCCTGATTTTTTCTTCAACCTGGAGTGTGAATCAAACAAGCAGAACATGAACGCAGACGCGACGCAATCGAACGGTCTCCCTAACCAGGCAGGCAGGTCCTGGAGGCGGAGAGTTGCTTTGCTCCCCCACCCCCCTCCCAAGAACACTTTCGATTTTGTGGTTGGTCCCATTTCACCAAGGATGTGTTGCCTCTGGTAATTACCATTGCATAAAACGTACAACACATACTCGCTCCGAAGGACGCGCTTGTGCGTTGGAGGAGGGGCGGTGGGTGTCCCGGGCACAAGGGAATTTTCACGTTGCTTGATTGACATTTGTGTGCTCTTACCATCTGTAGGCCTTGACAGAAGCGCTGAAAAACGGACTTCATGTTGCCACCGCGCTCCATTGAGATGATTCTCATGTGATCTTCTTCGTTCACCCACACCAAAAAGTTTTTCGCATCGTTGAACCAGATTCCACGCGCATCTGGCCAATCTCGAGCCATTCCAGACGCCAAGAGAAGAGGAGATACAGGTTTGTCGAACAGAAAATGATCCTGAAAGAGAATCTGCTGGTAGAATCCAGATCCAAGTAAACCTGTGAAGCTTTTCAAACCACTCTCTCCAGGAATTCTTTCATGAAGGCAGCTGAAAAGGCTGGACGCCCCTCCCTTTCAGGCCAGATCGGTGGGACTTTTGTCGACAACGAAAAACTTGTGGGCTTCCGTGCAATGATTTTCTGTTCTCACGAAATCACAAGATTCAGCGTCAGCAACAAGAATGAACTTTGCATTTACATTGATGAGTTCCTCTTGCTCCTGGTCAGACATTCTGCTGAGCGGGTGGTAGTTGCCCCCGAATTCTCCTGTGGCTTCGGCGAGCGCTTCGGTTGTGACTCGTTCAATCTCTCGTCTCTCTGCGCGAGAGCAGATCGGAGGCAACGAGACACCGCGGATGTTGCGACCCGTTCGCACGCGACAGGACAACACGTACTCAGGGTCAAAGTGTCCGCCTGAAATCTGAAAAAAAAATACGAGCTCGTTTTGGCCACTTGCTAAAAAGAAATTCTCTCTACATTTCAAAAGGTTTCATGTGAGGTGTTCAGATTTGGGAAGCCAATCAATCCACCTTGGAGTGATCAATGTCTGTTGGGTGAAGATCTCCAGGTTTGTATCCACCATGTCTGATGTCAATCACCTGGTCGAACATCTCACTGAAGACCTGCGACGAAAGGACACGAAAGGTGACAGCTCAAGGCACCAAGGAAACAAACCAAGGAACCAAAGAACTGAGAAAGATGGAACCGAGGTTTCCGAGGAGAGTCTTCAACCTTTCATCCAGAGCGGAAATTGTGAAAGTTAGATTCCATTTTTTTCATTTCTGGGAACAGCAGTCTGTCAATCAATCTCGATTCTGAATTTCTTTCAGGACAGATTTCTTTTTCATTTTCAGTGGAGAAAAGCCAAAGCTGACAGTGTGACCTCAAAGCTTTCTTCGTCGCCCGCAACGCAGCCCACAGTCGTGATGAACGGATGGCCAGGGTTGTCGACGCCTGTTTGAATGCACTGATCCAGAGTACAGCCGTGCCGGGTCACGCGATTCCGCAAATTTGTGTACATCTGCGCAAGAAAGAGACAAATCACACGCAATGAAACCTGAACGCTCGGTTTGCGCACTGAAATGCTAACTGTGAACACACACCCCGAGTGCAAACAATAAATTCCTGAAAAAGTCAGTGGCCGCTGGACCCGCCCCATCTCAAAACAAACTTCTTTTTTTTCAAAATGTGCGCCGCGGAGCAATTAACGATGATCACCGGAGGCGATTGTCCACCCCGATTGATGTTCTTGTTTTGAAAAACAACTGGTGGTCCCGTGACCAGTGGAAGGGCTGAGTATCAATTTTGCGTTGCACTGGTGCTAATTTTGGCGTCAGTATTAATCTTACAGTTGCATAGGCCCAATTTGTGCAGACCCACAAAGCAGTCCCAGGGTGACCCCTCCCACTCCCAATTTTCCTGCATAGATGTGTGGGCTACGAACACACACAGCAAGCATTTTTGTCACACAGCAAACAAATCTCTGACAGTTTCATTTGTGGAACATTTTGCACCAGTTGACACTTTTGCTTTGAGCCGCAGAAACTCACCGCCGGAGTCAACACTTTGGCCATGATATTGTTGTGCCGACCGAGGTCAGGAAAGTTGGCACTGGCTGGATAAATCATGTGTGTGTTGGATGTCCAATTTCTTGCAAACACTTTGTCTTGGTGCAGTGCATATCCAATGCAAGATCCAGTCACGCCAAAGCCAGCCAAGGACAGAGCCGCGAGGGTTTTACCAGTGTTGCCTGTATTGTGAAATACGAGTGCGAAGGGAATTGTCTAGCAGAGAGATGAGCGCAAATACGGAAACAACGAAAACTGGTGGTTTTGTTTGTTGCCGGAGCAGATATGTTTTGTCGTGGTGGGCCACATCGAAGGCAGCTACCTGTTGCGTTTCCGTAATCCCTGCCGACGCTGCCTGTTCTCACTCTTCCGGACACCATGCAACGCCATTTTTCAAAGGGCCTTGCCAAAAGTGCTGAGCCTCCTCGCACTGCTCGCATCATCTTGGGAACCTGAAATGCAGACACACCGAGGGTGCGTGGATTGGCATCTGCTAGATCTAGACACTCTAGATCTACGTCAGGCTCGTGCAACCATGTAGGTGACAAGTGAGGGACGTTTTTACCTGCAGGGTCAAGAAAATGCTCACAGTCCTTTCACTTGGGCTCAAGCACTGCGTTTTCTTTTCTGCGCTGTTCCCAAGTTCGAGTTTCGCGCTTCCATGGCGACTGGCTAAACGAAAATGAGACTTCCGGTTACTGCTGTGACGTCAACAAAGAATTCCGCTGTTTTCACTGGTCTTCCCCGGCAACTTGAAAATGACCAAAGAAGAGGTTTGTGAATTTTGCTTCAAATGTATTTCATGGTTTCACTTGGAAAACGACAAAGTCAAAACACACGTGCACTTGTGCCCCCGGTTGTTGACTGGGGGCTGTGATGTGGCGAAATCAGCCAGTCGCTCTGCAACTGCACCACATTAGCACACCTAAATTCAGTGGGAAAGGGTATTCATTGTGTTTTGTCACAAATTGTGTTTCTAAGTTGCTTTGTCATGCAGGCAGAAGAAGCCAGGAAGCAGGGCAATGAAGCCATGAAAAATGGGAAACACTTCGAAGCCATCATCCACTACACCAACGCAATAAAAGCCGATCACAGGAACCCTGAATTTTACAGTAACCGATCTTTGGCTTTGCTCAAAGTGGATCAGTTTTACCATGCGCGCCTGGACGCAGTAAAAACAATCGAACTGAAGCCCGAGTGGCCCAAGGCAAGGGAATACTTATTTGGTCACTTTTGATGCCTCGTAAGAAGATGTCGTTCAAATCCTGTTCTTTGACATCTCCATTGAAGTGTCATTTCTTTACAGGGTTATTATCGGAAAGGCGAAGTGGAATTTCACGCTCAACACTTCAAGGATGCATTAGAATCATTCAGGGTTGGTTGTCAATCGCTTGCGCTGATACTGTTTGTTTAGTACACGTCACTCGACAGCACAACACACATGCAGGGCTCCGGACGCAAAATTTTGCACGTGAACTTTTGCTCACACCTGTAGGTTGGTTTGTCCATAAGCCCTGAAGATACGGGTTTGCAGCAGGCAGTACGAAAGGCAAGCGATGCATACAAAGCGCAACGGCAGAGTGAGTAATTGTAGTTTTCAATCTTGAGTTTTCAATCTTGAAAGATGTTCTCTTGAGCCCTGACGAAAGACTGATCCTCCCATAAGTTCGTGGTAAGATGACAAAATGTGACGATGTCCTTGGTTTGCCATTTGTGGAAGCTTAAAGTTCTCCCGCTCTCACCTTGGGTCTGGATTCGAGCCAAGTGCCTGGAAGCGCTGTTGTGTTTGCGCACTGACGTCTGGTTTGGTCAGCGCATTTTCAGTGCTCGAGTTTTCGGAGAGTCCGAACATGAGATGAACGGCAAACATTGTCAGCGTGAAATTGAGAAAAGTTTCCACTTTGCAGAAGAACGACGGGTACCATGGTATGGCAGTGGTCTTGGATTTCTGATTGGTCTGATGTTAGTCATTGCCGATGAAACAGTAGCACCAAGACCAGTGTTGGACAACACCGTGCTGAAGCTGCTGCTCGTCGGAGCGCTTCTCGCCGTTGGATATTTTGGTGCTGTTGCGTACAAGTACGTGAAATGAGAAATATTACCTGCTGTTTTTCGCTCGGATCCAGCACGCAGCGAAGAACATTTTTCGAATGGCAACTGGACAAGACAAGTTCGTTTTGAGACACAGTGTCCCAGATGAAAAATAAAATCTTCTTGTTTTTTCAGTTGGTTTCAAAAAAACCAGAGAGAGGTTTTGATGGAAGAGCCAGTTGATATTTTTGGAGGTTGGTACAAATTTAACAGTCGAAAAACTTTCCGTGTTCACGTACATGCAAGGATGTCCCTGTGGTTGTGGTTTGTCTTGCTTTACCGATTGTTTCCAATTTCTTTTTCTCGCCATTTCTGTTGATCAGATGGAAAAGATGATGACCTGATGTACCCAAAAGGCAATTCCAATGGTGCTGCATCAGAAGAAAATGTCAAGCCGTCGAAGCACAAAAAAGGAGGTTCAGTTGGAGGGCGACAACGGTTCAAGAAAGGAAAATCTTAGCACAGCCTTTCTTTCTCTGAGACTGAACGTTGTGTAATCATCAATTGTTGATATTTTTCGCAAGTGTGTGAACGTACACGTGTCTCCAAACTGATGTGTTTGTTGTTACGTCTGCACGATGATGATGATGATGGTGTGTGTGTGTGTGTGTGTGCTTTCTGTGATGAATTCCTCTGGCGGTATTAGACAGAACCATGCTTCCCCTCCTGACGTATTTTCTAAACATGAAAGTATCAAGACGGGTGCAACTGCATTTTGCCTCTGTGGGAGTGTGACATCAAGTGCCACACAACTGAACACCTCAAGCTGCCGGGCATGTGCAAGCTCCATGTCTTCCAGTCGCTTCTTCCACTTGCAAACATTGGCAAGATTTCATGAAAGACAGTAACTTTGATTGTTATTTTCCAAAGTTAGAATCTCTGGAGAACACAAGCCTGCCTTTAGCCCAAAAAGATCACTCCGCAGGTGCCAGTGTTCCAACTCAAAAATGTGCTGCCCAACAAGATTGTTGACATTCTGTGCAAGGTGTGTCAGAAAGTTGTGTGTGTGACAAGGGTCTTCCCCATGAGGTGCTGGACATCGAATTTGCAGGGGAATTTGTTGGAACGATTCTTAGTATGGTTCGTGTTTGCACACCACAGGAGTTGTGTTCTACTCAGGTTTGTGTCTCATGGTGGCACCTGCACTCCACTTTGGAGCCTCCTGCATACGACAGTTCATTCTGTGTTGATGAAGCAGAGATGAAAAATGATGTTATGAAAGCTGCTGCTGGGATGAAAGTGCTCAACCTCCTGTGCAAAGTCACTCAGATTTGAGACCAAATCTGCAAAAATGCATCAGCTTCTGCGATCAATGCTGTGTTGGGTCTCATCAGTGCAAGATAGGAATATTTTGTTCACCTGCCAATCGCTCATTCACCAGCCCTCCCCCCCCCCCAAACCATCCACCTTAGGTTGTCCTTCCTCAATGATGACACTTGTCTCCGCAAGCATTGTGGGACAGTCCCCAACCCTTTCTTCCAGTGTAGTGATACCACAAACAATCAGTGTGGTATCTCAGAAGAGACTGTCTTCTGAGGCAGGAATCTCCCTATTTATTGGGTTCAGTCACAGCATCTGGTGAGTGGCTCTAACAATTCAGGTCAGGTGTATCACACCACATTCCTCCCCCACCAGGGGGCACTGGCCTCAGTAGACATTTCTGACATTTCATCATAATTTCACATGAATCTATGTACAGTGATTTGCCTTATAACACTGATTTTCCTGAAATCTGACTAAATTAGCTGATCCCCTCCCCCCAGAGGAGAGCCTAAATGAGGTCACATGACTGGAAAAACCCTATCATGTGACCTTTTGAAACCAAGATGGTTGCTAGCCAGCAGAATTTCATTGATTTGGAGGCCTATTCTTGTCTGAAGCAGTCTCTCATGGTTTTTAGGTGATTTGAGGTGGGTCACGTGATTTGGGCTCAAGTGAGCCAAATTGGTGTGAGCCAAATCAAAGCACCTATAGGCAGCCTCTTCCAAAAGTATGTGTACAGCAGTTTCATGGTCAAGATGAGGATTGATTTGGGATCTTTAGGACTCTTTTGGTTCATTTTGGGTTGGGGATAATGTGCGAGGAAGGAATTATTCAAATTTGAATTTTTGGGTTTCTGAGGTCAAAAAGGTCAAATTTGGAAGTGCAGGAAAAATGCGGTGTGAATGTAGAAATGTCTCTGTGTCTCAGAAGGCACAAATATTTGGTGAAAGAAGTATGTTGATGAAATGTAGTATGTTGTATGGAGGTTTGAGAGGTAGCATTCAATTTTTGATTTTTGAAAATTTTATTATGGTTTTTAGGTGGGGCTAAAGTTTGGGCTGAAAAGTCATTTTTCATAAAAAATTTGAAAATGGATACTGGGCAATTCGTTTGGTTGATGTGTGGATATTATTGTGAAACAATGCATAAAAGTTCCATTTGGTCAAATTTGTTCCATTTGGGTGTGTGCTAAATGAGTTCCCAAGTTGTGCATATTGAGTGAAAAAAGTAAGAATTTTGACAAAAAAGTGACTGAAATCAGCACAAGCCAAATCAGAGCAAGCCAAATCAGAGCAAGCCAAATCAGAGCAAGCCAAGTCAGAGCAACTGAATTCCTCAAATCACTGCAAGCTCCATGGAGCTATTTTTTCACTTTTTGCAGCCAGGAAAACAATTTTGTCTTTGGGAATTGTGCAAGACTTAAGTCTACAGAATGGTCACAGAATGCAAAACCACTGGTACTAATGAAAGAATAACATAAATCCACTCTTGAACTGCAATAACCCTGAATATCCCACATGTGGCAAAAATATCAGTCCCCAATGCACAAGTGAAGTTCACAGTTGTCAAAATACTCAATTTTACAAACCATTTCTTTGATCTATTTTTGTTGACTTTCTTTTCTACATCTCTGATTTCAACCAATATTTTCCCCAAGAGTGCAAAAGTGAGAAGGAACCAGATTGCTGTGGTAAATAAAGTCACAACCGACATCACCTTGCTGAAAGTTTTTGCTGATTGATTTATGTGTAGTGACAAACAAAAACCAGATGTCATGGGAACAAAAAACTGACTAACAATGCCAGTGGTCAACCACAGCAAGCTGCAAGAGAGGAGATATCGCACAACATGTTTTGATCTCTCCCCAGGCTGCACCACCTTCTTGGCACTGACAATCTTCCAATGTATGCACGCCGATCCAAAAAGTACAGGAGCAGCCATTTGTTTTGAAAAAATAAACACAATTCCCAACACAAAACAAAGTCTGCGTTCCCTCCACTTTATCCCAAGGAATGAGTAGTCGTTTCCATGATGGGTGTGAGATGTCAAAACACCCAAAGCAAAATGGCATCTCAATTTATTGATCAGAACAAAACTTTTGTTGAGGTAAGACAATTCAGCCTGAGATTTACGAACTATGTCCATTACCAGAGAAAGAAAATTTACTGCAAATCCAAGACAAACAAATGTCCACAATAGAATTATTGCAGCTGAAGACTTGATCAGGTTACCACACCCATGGGTGCCACTGGTTTCAACACCTGACAAACACTTTTTATGTTCCAAAACACAACAGAATCCATCATTGTCAACATAAATTTCAGAAATTTGAGTGGAAATGTATATCATGAGAAAGTCATTGCCAGCCAAGTTTAAAACTTTGATTGTTTTAATTTCTTCAATTGATTTGCTAACTATACTGGTCAGTGAATTGTTGCTGATGTCAAAAACACTGACTTCCTCAACGAACTGGAAACTGTGAGACTCAATGTAACTTATGATGTTGGATGACAGATTGAGAATTTGAAGTGAGTCTAAACCTTTGAAGGAACCTGTGGAAAGTTTGTGCAGCCAGTTATGCTGTAAATATATGCATTTCAAAAGCTTGCCATTCTGAAACACATCAGGAACAATTCTGTGAACAAAACTATGAGCTGAATCCAAATGCACTATCGATCTTAGACTGGAGAACATTTTGTCACCAAGCAAATCTACTTTGCACCAGGAAATGTCAAGGTACACCAGATTGGACAAGTGTTCAAGAAAATGGGCTTGATGTGTCATGTTTGTGTTTCCATGAACGACTCTGAGAGCTAAAACATTCTGATCCAAGGAAAGGAGTGAGGGGAAAATGTCAATGTTGCAAACAACATACAGATGCGCACACAAACAAACAGCTGGGCAAGATTTCACAACAGAGCAAGACATTTCATCTTCGATGGATCCCTTGCAGTGAGCTATCCCATCACATACTTCTGAATTATGGAGGCACATGATCTCTTTTGTGCATTTGAACAAGCCTGAAATTGAAGAAAACACTTCAAAACACAGAACTTTTCTGAGAAGGAAAGAAAGTTGGCTGGGCAAAGGTTGGTTGTTCTCACCAGTGCAGCTCCAGTTACCACATCCCTCCTCATCCTCACCAGCAGGGCAATCAAACAAGTGATCACAAATTGCTCTGTAAGGTATGCAGTATGAGTTTGGGCACTTGTACTCTCTGAAACACTTGTGACTTTTGCAAAACAACAAGTTGGTTGCCATTGCTATCCCCTGGCAATTAGGAAACCTCCTGTCAAAAACACATGTTCTGTGGTAGGGATAGGTGTTGCTTGTGTTTGCTAATCTTTGTATGTGACATGGAACCTTGAATTCTGTGTTGTCTGTAACTTGTTCTTTCTTTTCATTCCTTTTGATATCAAGAGATAATATTTTTCTGAACATGAAATGAAAAGAAGAGCAGTTGTCATTGTTCTCATCCCTTCCATCAGAACACTGCTTTGTGCCATCACAAATGTTCTGGGAAGTGATACAAGAGAGGTCACTGCACTGAAAGGCCCCTGGTGGACACTGAAATGTTTGTTGTTTACTTTGCCTGATGATAAATGTCAGGGAGAAATTTGTTTGTGAATCTCCAGCAATTTGTGGATATGTTGGAACAAGTTCAATTTTCCACTTGTAAATATTCACATAGAACATGTCCTGGCTGTTTTTGAAAACAACAGCTCCATATTTTTTGTTGTTGGAAAATGGTTGCCATGTCAGGACAACTGTATCTTGTGTGAATATTTTTGATAACAAAACATGAGAATAAACCTTTGTCTTCAACAACTTTTTCAACAGGTTCTGAGAGGTACTGGCAGATTCAGCCTCAAAATTTTGAGGTGGGAGATAGGATGTTGGATAGTTCATCAGCAGCAGGCAATATGAGGCAACTAAAATGCTTCTTTCTGCAATGCAGGTTTCATTTTGGCTGTAGATGGGGGTTGTCTTGCTCAAATTGTGAGTCATCTTCTCACAAATATATGCCCTGCCAAATGTTTCAACCTTCTGTAACACTTTCATCAGGCTTATAAGTTTTCCACAAGGAATGTGCACCCAGCTGTTCTCATGAATATTCAAAAAGTAAAGTGCAGTGCATTTTCTCATCTTCTGAATCTGGTCAGCGAACAGTTCACCATGGCTTGGGTGCAACTGATGGATCCTTTCCATTGGATAAATGCCAAATGTGCTTCCAGAACCAATTACTCGCAGGTTCCCAACCCATTGGGTGTCAACAAATGAAGCTTGCATGTTCCACATTTGAACACTCAGGGGTTTCCTGCCCAACCACGCCATTGTCTGAAAATCAAAACAGAGCAAGAATATATATGTCTCCAGGCTGCCCCTCTGTTTTTCTTTAATTTCTTCAATTCCCTAATTCTGTTTTGAACACAAGGTAGAGGCATTGAATTGGCCAGGAAATAAGATGCCAATGAAAGCCTTTTTCTGGCTTGGTTTTTTGCTGACCAAGACAGAAAAATGTCTACCTGTTTTGCTTCTGGCACAAAAGAGAAATATTTTCCACCTGATTTGATGTTACCAATCCAACCAAAATTAGAGACCCTGTAAACAGTGCTGGCTCTCTCCTGGAGAAGAAACGTATCACAGAGATAAATTCTGTGTAGCTGTTGATACTGAAGAGGTCTCCGTCTTCTTGCTTGCATATCTTCTGTGCAGTATCCTGCGACAGGTGATAAGTCGAGACAGAGTGCTGCATAAAATGCCTCATCACCAGAAGGATAAAAGCCTCAACACAACAAAGAGAAAAGCCCCACCCAAAAAAAGGGAGAAGCTCCAATACTAGAAGGGGGAAAGCCCCAGCAGAACAAGGAAAAACGCCTCAACACAACAAAGTAAACAGACCCAACACATCAAGGAAGGGTGTGTTGCACTTCTATTCTGGCAAGATACAAGAAGAATCTTTATCGAGTGTAAATTATGCATTGTTTTGTGTTTTACTTTGAGTTTGTCCTGAACTATTTGATAGAATTTCAAAGGATATTCTCTCTGTGAAGTTAATCAGACACTTACCAATGTTGATGCATAATCCCAAAATTGGCCCATGAAATAAGCTCCTGTCTGTGTACAAAATGTGTATTTTTCGTCTGAAAAAGGTTCCAAATTGAGACATTGCAGGACATTGTGGGCTGGACAATCAATGCCACGCGCCTCAGGAAGAATGTTTTTGTGCTTGGGCAAACAGGCTGCAAATGAGTTGCTGCCTTCCACAAGCTGTGCTTTGGCAAGTGAATTGTAGCCTGAGAAAATTACATATTGAGTATGGGTTTTCTTAGCAGGCCACAATAAAGCACAAAGGATACTTGGATGTACTTTGTGCCTTTTAGAGTAAGAGGTGCAAAAGAAAAGACATAGAAGACTTGCAAAACAGTATGTCAAACAAGTTTCTGAAGTAAACTACAGGACACAGCATCTCAGGCAAATATGCCAGTTGGTTAAAGACCAGGTGCCTGAGCCAGGCCTCATCCAAGTCAGGCCCCCCTGCTGCATCAAATCTTTCAAGTGGACATTTGTTCTTGCAATGCACCTTTTCAAAACCAAAATTATTAACATGCAATAGGAACAAAAACAATCTCAAACTTTTAGAACATTATCCTGGTGTCCCAAAACATAGAAAACATTCCAAATGAGGGAAGTTGGAACACTGAAAATGCTTGTGAAAACAGTAATTGAGGGCTATCAAGCCCCAAAAACAACAAATTGGTTTTGTACAACTCTACAGATCCTGCTTCTCTTCCTACCTTTGCCACATCGATGTTGTTGATGTTCTTCATACAACTCAGCAGGCATTGCCTCTACTGTAGGAACATGGCTGATGTGAATTTCCATGGGACATGTTGGCTCAGAGCGCACATTTGCTGGTCTATGCGGAGAAAGATGAACTGGATCATCCCCTACAATGGCTGAGTTTTCCTGGAGGAACATTTCAATGGGTCTGCTCATTGAGTGAACTCTGTACTTGTGTTGTCTTTGAAGTTGTTGGCAGCCTGCAAACAAACACAAGAGACAGATCAAATAATGCAAATGAAAGTCACTGCATACAAGTATTCTTTCCTCTGATCTTCTCTTTTTGATGAATTTTAAGCAATCCTAAATTGTCTGCAATGACAGCATCCTCCCAGAATGCAGCTCAAACAGAACAAGGAAACCTCTCTGGGAGCCATTTTGGATTTGAACAAAGGTTCATTTTTGCCCCAACATGAGGCTTTTGAAGTTTTGTTCTGTGCCACAGAGAAGGAAATACATGTAAGATTTCCAAGCTGACAGCCATCTTTGAATTGGACAGCCATGTTAAATTTTCATATGTTGATCAGAGACCATCTCAAGTGACATTTTGGTGTAAGGAAATTGAAAAATGTTTGTGCACATCATCCCCACAAAAAAATGGATACTTTTTTACTCTTGAGGGTGCGGGGGATGGAAATGCTCCTCGGAACTCATCATGTGTCCCAAAATCTGAAGTTTTGTCCCCTCCCACCAGAAAGGGCACAGACACACACATGCTGGACCTGGTGATTCCATCAAGTGATTTGCACTCTTGTGACAACCAATCACCCAGGAAGAGCCTATGAGAAGAATGTGCACTTCTGTTTTCAGTTGCTTTCACACCCGTCTAGGAGACAAGGAACAAATGCTGACCAGAATACCTCTTCCTCCATCCACTAGTGCAATTCATTTTCTTATTTCTGACAAGCATGTCATTTGGTACAGATCCAAAACAGGTTTTCCTGCTGCTGTTTGTTGTGAGGAAAACTTTCAGAAACACATCTTTTTTCCTCCTGAAAATAGAGAAGACTTGTTCAATAAGTGAGTGAATCAATCTATCAACGGGTTTGGAAAGGTCATAATTTACCTTCCAAAAATTAATTCCCCATGGCTGAATAGTTTATCCACCACCAGTTGCTTGAACCTATCCATCCAGCATATTTTCCTTGTTGTGCACTTCTCATGTTTTGGCCAATTTGAAGCTGTCACCTTTGTTGTGTGTTTCTGAAGGTGAACACTTTTTCCATAGAGATTAATGTAACGATTCTGGACAAATGTTCTCATATTGAAGGCCAGATAGGGATGAAAGAAGATTTCATCCAGATTCAATGTCACAGTTTCGGGTGAGAGACGATGGGATTTGAATCTCATTTGATAGTTGTTGTGGGTCCATAAAAGTGTTCCTTGTTTGAGGTGAAACTTTCCTGATGTTACATTATCTGCCAAACTGTTCCTCACAGCATACCATTTGTGGACTGCTTTGCTTTGGAGACATTCCTTTTCAAAAGTTATTGTGGATGAAATTGCAGACTTTTGATGAGACATACAGACAGAGTTTAAATCAGTGCCTGGAAGAATAAAATTGGATTCAATTGAGAGAATCAACACAAGAAGAAAAGAAAGATATTTGCAATTGTTGGCTTTTCATTTGTGATACCTCCTGCTAACTGGTGTGGGTCATATGTTTCTTCAATGGAAATAGTGACTGGTACAGCCTCAAATGTTGGATCAAGACAGAAAGAACACTCATCAAGAGCGTTTGTCTGGGAAATTTCTAAAGTGTAGTGCACAAGGTAATTGGGTACAGAAAAGAAGATGAGACATGATTTTTCCTTTAAGTGCAACACTGTGCCTTTTCTGAAATGGAAAGTGAGAAAATTGCAGCAGGAACCCATATTTCATTTGACAAGCTGATGAAACTCTTTCTCAGGCAGGTAGTGACCCAGCCTCCTGGCCTTTGTCTCAATGGGATTCAGCACAGAGTCAATGGGCCAAAACAGGGATAAAATCTCAACAAATGAATTTTCTCAGGAAAAGCAAGGCAATGAGCAAGAAAAGTCATTGGTGATGAGAGAAAAAACTCTGCAACCCAAATATCTGTACTCCAGTTGCTGCCCAACCAACTGGTTTTGTTACCTTTGAGGTCTCATTCCTCGGTTGAGAAGATACCACTTTGGATCAGTTCCAGCTGCTCTCGAGCTCTTGAAACTATGATACATTGTCAAATTAAATGTGGACTCCTCCAATTTGTACCCTTGCAGTCTGTACCTAAAACATTATGTTTTTTTCTTATTTCTGGGGGTGTGTTTCACTTCAGTGTCTGTGAATCAAGCATGTCAATTCCAGGGTGACAGAATGGATGTGTACCTTGGTGGTGTGAGGAAAGAAAACATAAAGCAAACATTTGCCACTCCCTGGCATTTACCTAATTGCACTGAAACATTCACCACAGAAAAGGGTTCCAAAGCCGGATGGAAATTGTATGTTATCAAGTTCAGCTTCTTTGTGTATGAAACAAACTCAAAATCATTGCCATTCAGCACATCAAATTCACTCAAATTACAGTAAGGCCCATAGAAAAGATCTTTCCCTTTGGCTGTTTCAGCAACATACATGCCCAATATGCCACACATGTGTGTTTTGAACACAATCTCAGAGGTCTGCCTAATCCCCACTTTCAGAAAAAAATTCATCTGATTCCAACTGATGCATTGTGTAGTGCTCATTTGAAAGTGTCAAACAGAACTCTTGACTGTCAATGATTCTTTTCTTCAGGATTGAAACACCATGGCTTGACTGATTGTCAAGTCTGGATATTTTCAGTGACTCTATGCGAGCTCTGGCCACAATAAAATCTGGGAGAATAAGACTCTTGACAACCACCAAGTGTGATATCAGAAATGTGTCATGCCGCTTGACACCTAATGTTTGAGATGAACTGTGGCAATCATACTTTTGCATCAAGTTTCCAAATGAAGTAAAGCCTTTGTACACATAAAGCTCAATGGTTCTGCATGTGGTACAGAAGAGTTCAATTTTGGTGTGAAGAATTGTATCAGCTGGTGACAGGACAGTCCACTCCATGTGGATGATCTCTTGCAGATTTTTGTTGTTTAAATTTGCAAAATGGCTGATGTGGGCATTAAAAATTGAAACCTTGCCAATGGATGCATTCTTGTAATTTCTGGGGCCCCATATGAAAGCTTTTGTCTCAAGAGTGTCTCTGTTCAACACTTGAAACAGGCCTTTTGTGAAGATGAAAGAGGCTATTTCTGACACCAGAAAAGAGAGATACATTTTGTTTTTCTTTGAGTACAGGACAAACTTAGGCAGTATTCCACAGAAGGAACCAAGATGGGAGGAGCCAAGATGGGATTTTGAAGGTGCATCCACTGTCATTTTGCACAGAACACAATGCAAACCTGAGGAAGAGAAACATTGCTCCTGACAGAATTGTGGTTTGTGTTTTGAATTGGCAACAATATCTTTTCCATGCATCCTGTGTTTTCAAGTCAAATGCACATATTTTGTCTCTATCTCATTTGTTTTCACTGGCAAAAGCAGAACACTTACCTGAGTAAAAACTTTTCAACTTTAAAACTGTAAAGTTCAAGCCATACCATGGTGGGACTTGCAAGAGAACAATTTTGTGAGAGCTAAAGTTTGTCTGGAATGTGTGACTTGCAGCAAACATCATGCACCTGGAAGAAATATTTCCCTTCTTTGAAACTGGTGCTGCACTGAGAGCACATGTTGCCCATTCCCTTTCAATTTCTTCTTTTAACTCAGCGACTACACAGACAGAATGAAAGCACACGGAAGAGTGTATCATCCTGATAAGTTCTTTATCAATTTCAACATTCCATGTATTGACATTTTGAATGTGCTTCACCAAAGAAGCATTCAAAGGATAAACCATTTTACTTGAGCCACATGTTGACATCAGATTGATGAAAAATGATGAAATTAATGTCACAAACATAATTGTGGCCTCACTTTGGGTACCTTTTGGTAGGTTTTCTTCAAATGATTTTTGTGCACTTTCCTGAAAACATTTGGAGAGATAGAATTGGTTTCTACTGAAGAGACATCTCTCAGCAAACAGGCAGCTTTCCCAGTTTCACCTTTTGTTGTTTGTGGCTGAAAAGCAAAAAAACAAACAAACAAAAAAACAACGAAAGCAAAAATCCAACTTTTCTTGTGCAGTGTGTTCTGCATGTGGATAATAGAAAGAAGACAAAGGAAAGCTCATGTTTCTAAACAGACATGGCATTGTCCACAGGGAACAAACCAACAAGAAAAGCAAATGAGAAGATCTTTCTGTTGCAGCAGAACAGTTTTTCCCCCAACATCACATCATCTCTGCATGGCAGAAAACTGCACAAACCAATCTGAACACACAAACAGAGGTGCCCCCACTCAGCAAGGTGTTTGTATCCCCCTCCAAGCCTTTGCTTGTCTCAGAAGAGGAAACAGACAGGGTGTTTTGACACATCCACATTTCAACGCGTTGAAGTAATGATGCGTCTGTTTGTGCTGTTTGGGCAAGCCCAGTGACATTCTTCAAATCGAGGCCGTATATAGTGATGCCCATGCATTGAAAGTGGAATGTGCAGAACTGTCTGTTGGCATCGTCGTGTTGGAAGCCTCCGAGCTTCATCTGATCACAACTCATAGGTGAGATGTGACCCAGTTATTTCAGACAGTTTTGGCACATTGTTACGTGTGAAACCGCATCTTTTCACCCGTCATTGAACCTTCCCGCTAACCCTGCTTGAAGCTCTGGTACAGCGTCACCTGCAAGCATACCCTGAGTTATTCAGGGTATACAAAGCTGTCCAATGAGCAGATTGGGGTTGTTCTATTCTAGCTGTGATAGAGTGCACACATTGAGGACAATAAACGTGTTCCAGTGTGTGTTTGCAATTCTATGCAATGAGTTTGTTTGACAAAGCCAGTCTCAGAGCATTGATTGTGCAGAGGCTTTGAGATAGACATGTGGTGACCATCCCGTACCCATGGGTATGCCCGGGGGTACAGGGTAAAATACCCCACACAACAACACAGACCTGACTGGCTCACTTTATTGATTGCTGAATGGCCATCTGGAGGTCCAATACACCCTCCCAGAAATGAGCGCAATGTCACGTCAATGTCTGAACAGTAGGAGTGCCAAAACTGTCTATTGACACAGATATGTGCCAACTGCTGAGCTCAGGCTGTTCAGAGGAACACAGGGAGGTACATGTGCAAGGTAACCTTGTCAGTTGAGAGTTTCAGCACCAGCTGGTGTAACAGGAGCGACTCTTGTTGACACTGGTGTCACCAAGTCCCACGACTGAGTGATTCTGGTTCTCACCCCCAAACACACAACTGTCTTTCTCAAGCAAAGAAGAACAATTGAGATGTGTGGGCATGTGAATCAGAATTGCCAAAAAACTAGATGAAACCAATAAAGGTGGGACAGTGAAACACAAGTGTGAAAGAAAATTGGGTTTGGAGATTTTTTGGGAGACACAGAGGAGTGAGCAAGAAGGTGAAGGTGAGAGCCAGAATCACTGAAATCATAACTTTCCTCACATTGGTGTTACCAGGTTCCAGGACCATTTCACACCTGAGTGCGAAAATTTACCCATGCGAATTGGTTTTGTTTCACCTCGTATGTTTTGCCTTCAGGAGCGGAGCTCAGCCCAGTGGTTTTGTAGTCCTTGTTCAGGGGCCCAGTATCAATGTTGGCTTGCACCAATCAAATGAGATGTCACAACACATTCTGGGCTTGATGACATGACAACATCTTGCACCCCAGCAAAATGTTTGGCACCTGATTGCACAAACATAAAACCTTTCTTCCTGCCTTCTACAAGTTGTGTTTCAGCAAGCAAAGTGTGAAATCTTTCAAATAGAATCCAATGCCAATAAAAGCACTGATTTTCAAACTTTGAAACCTTTGTTCTGGTAATTCCACTTTTCAAAACCAAAATTTAAAGAATTTGCAAAGGGAACAAAAAAGTCAAACTTAAAGAACATTATCCTGGCATACCAAAGCACAGCAAAATTCAATACTTTGACTTGAGCTTCCTAAAACCTGGAAAGAAATGTTTCAAAATTAAAAAGTGAAACTTCGAGCCGTAAGCCCAACCACTTCTCTACATTTCGTCAATGTGCTTGTGTTGTCAAATGTTTCTTCTTTTTGAGAAGAAAAAACAATGTTCAGTGTACACATTCAAGTCTAAATCGGTGCTTTCCCTGCACGCCTGTCCACTGATAGTTGGATCCTTCCTGAAAAGATCCAACCTTGTAAGAATTCATTGACACACGATTATCCGCCCCTTTGCTTCAGGATTGGCTCAAACAAGGAAATTTGGAATTGGTGGTTCATGCTATGAGAGCAGACTTGTGGGGCAAATGCCAGCAGGACTTTTGAGGCTGTGTTGCTCATGTGTGTGTGCTTTGAGAGGCATGCTGGCCTGCTGGCCGGCTGGCCTTTGGGCCCTTGGCATCGCGTGACAGATGGGTTCGACTGCGCTGAAAGCTCACGTAGCGGCTGATTTGATATTTCCCGTGGTTCAGGGCGGGGAGGAGGACGGCGGGAGCGGCGCGTCACGTCGCCGCCGCCGCTGATGCCGCGGTGGCCGCAGGGGGCGCCGCGCGACGCGCCGGAACCCTCGCCCCGTCTCTGCCGTACATCCCGTCCCCAGCATCCAGTTACGGGACTGGAAATTTGCAGTTTGAAGAAATTGTTCAGAACATGAGGGCTTCAAGAATGTAAACTTTGTCGAATCAGCACGTGAGGCGCACCCAGGGGAAGGACGCTCTGTCGCCCCCAAGCACAGAATTTTTTCTTTGCCCAGGAATTTCATTCTCACGTGTTCCTGAAATCAAAGTTGAAGTCGCGCCACCTGTGGGGGGGGGGTCGACTCCTCCAACCCAGATCGTGGAACAGCCCTGAACACGATGTTTTCCCGATCCACTTGTTTTCTTCAGGCAAACAGAACGGTCTCCGGTTCACACGCCAAATGGAAGACGCCGCTCACAAGGGAATCTCGCTAATTGGCTGCGTCCACCGTTTAATTACCTCAAGATTAATGAGATGCGCGTTTCTGTCGCTCACCATGGCAACAAGGTGTCTTCCTGGTAGCAGTCAGGGAACTGGTCCATTAGAATAAAACTGGGAGACAAAACGCGTTTAAAGCAAGTGAGTTGTCTGAAGGAGAATGGAGTTTGTCTGACCCGGACACAACACAAGATCAAAAGACACAGAACACCATTGTTCATTCTTGGAACCAAATACAATTGTTCGCTGCATCTTATTGTCCTGTTGAGGATTCGCACGAATTCAATGACACACGAAGCTTCAACAAATGTTTTCAGACTCGACGAGCATGTGAACACAGAAGTGTTCTCCAATCAAGGTTTAGTTCACGCGCGTGTCACGCATCTACCAGCAGATTTTTCCCAGCCAACGCAAACCAGAATTTAAACAGATCGTGAAGTCAGCAGTGGCCGACGTGTCCGTCCACTGGACTCGCTTCAGGTCGGTGACCCTTAGACCCTGACACTATGAAATCCCTGGACCATCAGACCCTGAGAATCTGAGACCGTTTGACCCTCAGACACTAAATCCTGATATCATCAGACCATCAGAGGGTCTGAGGGTCTGAAGGTGTGGGGTGTGGGAGTGTGATGGTCGGTTGAAGGATATGAGGGCCTCAGCATCCAGGGTCCAAGGGCTCGAGGCCCTCAGTCTTCTTGAACCCTGAGACCCTCTTGCAGGCTCTCAGACCCTCAGACCCTCAGACCTTCAGACCCTCGAACCCTCAGACCCTGACAGCCTCAAACCCTCAGACCCTCGGACTCTGACAGCCTCAGACCCTCGGACCCTCGGACCCTCAGACCCTCAGACCCTCAGACCATCAGACCATCAGACCCTCAGACCGTCAGACCCTCGGACCCTCGGACCCTGGACCCTCCCACCCTGAGCCCTGGATCCACGTCGCCGTACACACGTGCGCGACACATGCAACTCGAAGCGGAACTCAACTCTGTCGGACAACATCGGGTAATTTGACGGACTTTGCCGAACATCCAGCCATTACGGTGCGGAACCGAGGCTTCCGGCTCGTCCCACTCCCAGGCCACGTGATAGGTCGAGTCGGAACCGAGGAGTCTGGCCAACGCTCCAGCGAATCAGAGGAGGATGCGGAGCCATGAGGACTGGTCCCGTCACCCTGGAAACAAAAGGTCAGACCCCACACGAGCAAACGTTTTCACTTTTTGCGCATTTTTGCGGAGATTGGAGTTTAATCTCCCCCAAGGGCATTGAGCCGGGCTGCCTCCCCAGGGGCTTTGGGCGCATCTAACCTCTATCCCCGCTTCGCTTGAGACTTGTGATGGCGTTGAAGTATTGTGGGAGATGGTGAGAGCACAGTCCACGCCTACGCAAATCCGTATGAATACAGAACTTCGGGTTTGAACAGGGCGGACAGATCCTGGGTGGGGGCGCAGGGCAAAAGTTTCCGGGCTGCCCCCTCCCCAAACAAATGTTCCCTTTCTCTGAACTCTCGACCACACAGTGACCATGCAATGTCCAGCAAGATTCCTTTGTGGTGTGTTGTCTAAAAACTCCATGCAACAACATTTTGCGGTCTGAAACCACAAGCCTGAAGGGATGATGGTTACAGTTGTTGCACGGAGATCCAACGCAACTTCTCTGCTGAACCTCATTGAAGCCACACAACTCAACTTCACTCACGTTGAGGTGTGGAACTGCGTAGATCCATGAAGGATCTTCTTCTCCCTCGCCAACAGAGCGCGTCCCATCACACAGCAGCAGCTCTCACAGCTCTGCAGGCCAAACCCACGACACTGACGATCCACATCACACGTGTCGTATCTCAGAGAAGGGAAGGGGACCTGGGAATCTTCTCTCCGTGACACCAACCTTCATCACGCACACACACGCACACACGCAGACGCACACACGCACACACAGATGCACACATGTACACATACAGAGGCACACACAGACGAACACACAGAGGCACACACACAAACACACACACACACACAAATACACACACACGCACACACAGAGATGCACACACAGAGGCACAAGCACATAAACACACACAAACTTACACACAAACACACACACACACACACACACACACACACACACACACACACCTGGATTTGACTGTTGTGCGTTATGAAGGAAAACAGGGGAAGTAGTAGCAGCAAATAAGGAGATCCTGGTTTCTTGGGGAGAACCAAAATGTTTGACAAATTGGCAGACAAATTAGCGAGCACAAGACATCGCACTCCAACCTCTACGTGGGGCCTTTGCTCCAACCATCCCAAAGGTAAAATTACCACTTCAAAGCAAACAATCAAAGATGTTTATGAAATTTTGTTTTGATTGAATGGGACATTCAAAGCTCTGTCTTTTGTTGTGAAAAATGTTGGACGATGGTGCAGATGAATTTCTATTCGGCGTGGACAAACTGTAAGTGTTCAGGCTTGAGGGGCTGAGGCCTCCATGGATCCACCAGTGGGTGCATGGAGGAGCAACAATCAGATGGGGGGGGTCCGAAACGGAAAATGAACTCCGTGCTGAAAAAAGAACACAAGAACAAGATCTTGCACGCAACAGCGATCAAAATTGAATTTTTTAAACGGGGGTGAAGGCACCTTGGTTCCAGGGACTCTTCGCATTTCCCCTGCTTCTGCATCCACTGCGTGGCAACGAACGGGAGGGCTTTTCTTTTGTCTGTCTCGCAGCTACTCACAAACAAAGAGACAATGATGCCTTTTTTTCAATCAACTTCAATAGAAGACAGAGAGTGGCTGTTGTTGGTGGTGAGATTATTGTTTTTCCTCTTGTGCAGGAAAACAGAAAGATCTGCTCGAAGCTCTCTTCCAGGCCGAAATAGGAGAGAGAAGGAAGCAGAAACCTAACCTCCCTTCCTGTTCCACAAATTCTTTCTCCGTGATAGGGATCTGAGAGGCGGAGTCAGGATCAAACACGGAGGACCCATCGTGCATTTTGCCAGGTTTCAAGAATCAACAGACCCCAAATGTCAACATTAGTATCTCACTACGAAAACCTGGAAGTGTCAGCAATTCGTCGAACACATAAAAGGGCAGCAAATGGGAAGCCACACCAGGTGCCTTTGTGTGTGCAGGGTTGATGCAGACACACAATCGACAAGTGTTAACGAGACACAGCGGAAGCGGGTTGTCGAATGCGGTGTCACCGAGTCAAAATATTTTCAAACAATGGGTGTGTGCTCGTGTGTCGCCTCACGTCGTCCAAATTTGAAGAGAATCAGCAAAATTGAAGGGTAAATTTTAATGTGAAGTTTCTATGGCTTCGTGCGACCGTCATTTCAGGAACATCCGCCCAGGAGCAATATGTGAAATTGTGTGTGTGTGTGTGGGGGGGGGAACAGGTGATCAGGGCCGGATCCAGGCGGTTTGTTGTGGTCGGAAAACTGAACCCCTTGAGGCTCAAGTTAACTTTGGGAAAATTTGACGCGTCCAAATGAAAATGCTGCGCCTCGAGCAGGGTGCCTGGGGCCAGAGTCTGGGGCCCTTGCACCTGTGGGCCATGCAAAGGCCTGGGACTGGGGGCTTGGGCCTGGGGACTGAGGGCCTGGGGCCTGGAGACTGGGGGCCTGGGGCCTAAGGTGTGGGACCTGGAAGCCTGGGGTCCAGAGGGCTGGAGGCAGAGGCCCTGGGGCTGGGGGCCAAAGGCCAGGGGCCTTTGGGGCCTAGGGACTGGGCCTTCTGGATCCGAGCCTGGCGCTGACGTTGCGACGAGCTCACGGCGAGAAGCGGAAGCATCTCGAAGTTGTATTCGACTTGCGCGAGTGTGGTTGAGAACGCAAGGGTTCGCTGACTCAAAGCAAGCATGGCGGGGACAGAAGGAGCCACAGATGTAACATCAACACAGCAAACCACTTCAATGGCAGAATCCACGGAGAACAAGAACACTGGAAAACTGATCTTCTACATTATCATCACTTCAATAACATTGCTGGGTTTCCTTGGCAACAGCCTGATTCTCGTTGCTATGGGTCACCGGAGGGCAAGAAGGATGAGTACCAGCGTGTACCTAGCAGTACTCTCAGTTATGGATACTCTGGACCTCTTGTCCGGAGTTTTTACCATTGACGTCTTGGCGTCTGACATCTGGCTGGAGTTTGACGTGAGAAACCAGAGTTTGCCCTGGTGCTGGCTCTGTGAGTACGTGTACTTCTCGGCGCCTCAGATCAGCTCCTGGTGCATCGTCGGGATCACGTTGGAGAGAACCGTCGTCCTGATGAAGCCGCACAGGTGAGTCTCAGAGGAGGACAGGTGAGTACTCAGAGGAGGACAGGTGAGTACTCAGAGGAGGACAGGTGAGTACTCACACAGGGATCAGTACTCGCGAGAGAACAGAACAGGTGAGTACTTACGAGAGCACAGCGAGTACTCACGAGAGCACAGGTGAGTACTCATAAAGTCTGCATCATTCCGCTCTGGGTTGTCAGATGAAGTGCGTTTATGAACTTACTCCAGGCGAAAGGTCAGGGTCAGTTTGTTTGTAGTCACGTGAAAGAGTGGTTTGTGCCTCACACATTCACACCCTTCCTCACCACACACACGTCGACGTGAAGAAAAGACAACAGCCCCAACACAGCAGACGCACACACCAAAACAAGACTGGCCTTGGATGGACACAGACTCACGCGCATTCAGGATTGAAGTGGTGGGACTGAAACTGACTATTTCCGCGGGGAGAGACACACTCTTGTGGAGTAAAATTTTTTAGCATTTGTGGGGTGAGGGGAGGGGCAGTGTGACTTGAAATTTGATACTCCATTCAAGAAATCTCCAGCGGACCCAGGACTGGTCCAAGACACGACCTAGGTCCCCGCCGGCGACCTGACCACCCTGGCTCCACATTGGGAGGCAACATTTATTTTGGGGGGTCAGGGGAAAAACATAAAAAAGCAACAGTTGAAACACTATCCCTGCGGCACAACACAGAGTGGCAAATATATTTTCGAGCGAGGGAGCCCCGGCACCCCTGGATCCCCCAGAATTGATCCACGTGAAAACAAAGACACTCCAGCAACAGAGACAACCCATCTGTGAACAGTCATCAAGATTCTGCTTCCTTCATTTGCTTCGCGCGTCTGAGTCTTGGGTGACAAAAAGAGATGAAAGAAACAAGCAAGTCACACGCAACGTAATCGTGGCCGATTGTGTGTCAAGTGATGTGTGAGTTGTGATGTTCTGCGGCCCATCTTCACTCAGCTCCGCATTCTCATGTCTCTGTCTGTGTGACGCAAACGTCTTGCTTCCTCCAGGGTATGTGTTACCTCGGCCTATTTCTCAGTCTCAGTCTCAGTTCCGTTCACTTGGCTCTTCCGAGCGCTGATGGGCTCTTCTGAGATCTACCCCAACCGGCTCCCAGTGAGGTTGGAGTAGCACTCGGAAGAGCTGGCTCTTGTGAGTGCTACTCAAAAACGTGGTGCGCAGAAGAGCCAAGTAGTGCTCGGAAGAGCCAGAGGTCCAGAACTGAACTGAACTGAGACTGAGAATAAGGTCGAGGCGCGTCTCTCCAGGGTCTCTGCCGCAGAAACCCAAAAGACTTTGTCTTGGTTTGAAGAATGCCTCATCCAAATCGCAAGATGCTCAACTGACTGTCTCCTGCTGGTCTCAAAACTTTCACTCGCTGACAAAAATGAAAGCGGACTCAAAGCTGAAAGCTACCGATCTGTTTCCAAGGCTAGTTTCCATGACAAAAGTGTCTGATCAGAATTCCAAAGCACCTGTGGTATTGTTTTCTCCAAGTGTGCTTCAGCTAGGATGGTGAGGATGAGGCGAAGCCTGGGAGAGGGAACACCAGGAGTGCTGCTTCAGAAGTTTCAGCCACGAGCAGCGTACAAGTGTGAAGAGACTTCTCAACAGTGAATTTTGGCTTTCTACAAAACCTGCACCTTCCTTTGGACAACTTCCGGTCAAGGTCACGTGGTTCCTGTCATGTGACGCTCACGTGATGACCACGTGATGACCAGTCGGTTATTTTTGAAGGAACTAGTGGTTGAGTGTTGCTCCCTCCAAATTCAATCACACTTCTTTCCTCGTTCGTTTGTTTTCCTGTCTCTCTGTTCGCACCGGAGCGGCAGTTTGGTTGTCAATTTTCTGATGGAAGGGTGTCTTTGAGATTGAGGCTGCGAAAGAATATGAGGTCACCAGCTACTCACTCACATGAAGAGAACGGGTCGCAGCGTACACAGAGGTTTTTCCCATTTCATATTCCATTTCATTTTGCTTCTTTCGCAGCAACGGCGGTTCTGGGGGCCGGTGGAATGAAATGGGGAGAGACCCCAAATTTTTGACACGGGGTGCCTTCTCATTTCAACTCGTACTGATATCAGTTGGCACAGGCCACTCGGAGCCTTCAGGGCGCCTGGACTTTTCCTTTCACCAGGGACCAGATTCATCTTACCCTGGAATGTTGATTTGACATCCCCAGCCCCCGATCCCGCAAGCACTTTTGGTACACTTTGCTCAGTTTTCGTGGAAAAGCTTTCAATTGGGGCCACCAGTTGACCACAGAGGTTTTATCATCGCGCCACAGGTGCTACCATCGCCCAAGACCAAAGTCCCCCCCCAAGAGAACCAATCCTGGATCCGCTGGAGCAGGGTGTGCGGGCAGTGGCTGTGTTGTCTTCAAAGAGAGTTGAAAATGAGCAAAATAATGCTGCTTTGAGATGATTGTCAGTTGGTGTTGCTCCCATTTTCCATTTGGTGCAAGCCAAGCTGTGGAAGACAAAACCACAAGACAAGGGAACAGGAAACAAAAGAATCGCAGGGACAGAACGAAGATAAATTTCAGCTCGCCAAGAATGCTGAGTTCTAGTTCAAAGCAAATGTATCATTTGGAAGATTGTTACGCGTCTCCAGATGTAGGGAAAAAGTTCAGCAACTAAATCGTAGTTTTTATCAAACAAATTGTCGAGGTTCATAAGAAATGAAGTGTTTCTGAAACAGTGGCTGATGTTTTGCAAAGCGCTGGCTCTCTGCCTTCCATGCTCAGACAAATTCACCATTCTGTTGCAACGAGTCGTACGTTTATGTGCTTGATCTGTTGAGAAAACTGAGGATGAAGAACAGCACTGCAGCCGCAGAACTTACGGTTGAGAAGGACAACCAAACCTCCAAGTTGATTTTCTACGTCATAGTAACAGTGATCACGTTGCTAGGTTTCCTTGGCAACAGTCTCGTTTTGGTTACCATGACTCACAGGAAGTCGAGGCACTCGAGTACCTGTGTGTACTTGACTGTGCTCTCATTGGTAGACTCTGTGGTTCTCTTTGTGAGTGTTTTCACTATGGATGTATTGGCCTCAGACATATGGCTGGAGTTTGACCTGAGGGACGTGAGTCTCCCTCTCTGCTGGCTCTGTGAGTACCTGTATTTCTGGGGGCCTCAGCTGAGCTCCTGGTGCATCGTGGCCATCACACTGGAGAGAGTCATTGCGATCACCAGGCCTCACAGGTGAGAACATTTTCCCATCAAACAAATAAGATCCAAAAAAGATTTTTCAGTGAGACTTCTCAATGTGAGCGCTCCAGCAAAGCCTTTGATCTCATGTCTTAAAGACTGCGCCTGTCCTGAGAAGATTCAGCCTCGTTTTCCATATTTGACTTGGTCTCTGAGAAATTGGTCACTGATCTCTTCTTCCAGGTGGAACAGTGGAAATTGCCATGCCTCCCCTCCGGACACCGGAAATGCCTTCACTTGTTCTTTCTTTCTTTCTTTCTTTCCTTTTGTTTCTTCTATCTTTCTTACTTTCTTCTCCTTCCTTGTTTCTTTCTTTCTTTTCTTCATTTTGATTTTCTGTCATTCATTCGTTCATTCATTCATCCTTCTCTGTGGCGTTTACTCTTCAGAGCGAAGCAGCTGATGACGCGTCGCGTCGCCTGGATCGTCGTGACGTCACTCTGCGTCTTCTTCGCCGTCCTCAACGTGCACGTTTTCTTTATGTACGAGATGGAGCGTCCTGACAACGGCACCGAGCAGGTGTGCGTCGTCATGGTGAGTGCAGCAAGTGTGCGTCGTCATGGTGAGTGCAGCAGGTGTGCGTCGTCATGGTGAGTGCAGCAGGTGTGCGTCGTCATGGTGAGTGCAGCAGGTGTGCGTCGTCATGTTGAGTGCAGCAGGTGTGCATCGTCATGGTGTGGTGTGTGTCGTCATGGTGAGTGCAGCAGGTGTGCGTCGTCATGGTGAGTGCAGCAGGTGTGCGTCGTCATGGTGTGGTGTGTGTCGTCATGTTGAGTGCAGCAGGTGTGCATCGTCATGGTGTGGTGTGTGTCGTCATGGTGAGTGCAGCAGATGTGCGTCGTCATGGTGTGGTGTGTGTCGTCATGGTGAGTGCAGCAGATGTGAGTAGTGAAGTTCTGGTGTATGACGTCATGTATAGAACATCATAAGAGAGTCGTCATGTTGAGT
>JAAUXT010083436.1_pt1 | contig 36381 bp, 33 predicted proteins | sample 7278171 | NCBI WGS metagenome assembly JAAUXT01 (sample SAMN14350112, study PRJNA611818) | marine sediment metagenome | isolation source: surface marine sediment (1.8m) | place: French Polynesia: Moorea | collected 2018-08 | reverse complement strand
TGGGTAGAGGCAAAGCACTGTTCAAACAACAACAAAACACACACACACACACACACACACACACACACACACACACACACACACAGGTGCGGAGCTTGGTGTCTTGGAGGGAATGATTTCAACTTGGAACATGTCATGCATTGAGAGCAATTTTTTGTGAGGAGTCTGGGAATCTCAGGCACCACAGTCCCCCTGGATGCACCCAAGATCATAACCCTTGATCACTGGATTCTACGGAGATTGCCCTGAAATACCTCACGAAATAACAAAACCAAGCAGAGTAAAAACATATGGATCCCCTTTCCACGTGAAAATTCTGCTTTGACCCAGATTGTTTTGGGCTTGGTTGCAGAAATGACAGCATTGCGTTCCTTTCCGAGGAGCGCGTGAATGCTGCATGTGTTCTTGTTCCTTCAAGGACTTGATTGGAAACGCTCCAGTTCCTGTCTCGGTTTCAGTGATGATCAAACAAACCCAAATGAGTGCAGGGGACAACAGTCGGGGTTCTTATTTCTGTTCACAGGCATTGAGATTGACTGCAACATCTTCAGTCAGATGCTTCAGGTTTGCACCTGTTGATCCAGCTCAGTGCGGCGGTTGCGACAGGAACCACTGTCTGTCATACAATCGATCCCCGATCCTGCGCTGGCCCGCCGAGGTCAACAAACATCTTTCGCTTCAGAGATGGGCGGTCAAGGTCCTTGTTCAAATTCCTATTTTTATCGTATCTTCAAGACTCAAAACTTTTGCTGAGACATTGGTAAGACACGGACACAAGTGAATGTTTCGCCCCATTTTGATTTTCATCGGTCACAGTGGAATATCTATTTTCATCAAAAGACATTGTTGGTCACGTCCTCTTGTGCAGATGTGGTGCGCACAAAAATATACGTGTATATTCTTTCAACGTGAAGGTCGCCAACACAACAGTGCATGTGCACGGAGAAGGCACGAAGTTTCTTCTGCTGCGTTCTTCATCCTGCAATTAGCTGCCCTAATGGTTGTTCTCTGTAAGTTACGAGCCCTGGAGGATATCGTCTTCAGGATCTGTTGTGTCCAGTCTGTCTGTACCAAGAAAAGTGTGACACGTCAGATTCTCAACCTTAGACCGGTCACAAAAACACTGGACGATTGCGTGTGTCATTGCACATTCGGTCCTTCATCAGAATCTGTTGCAGATTCATATATGAAACAGAAATTGGGTTTCAGGGACAATGGCAACAAGACCTGCAGCTATGAGAGAAACACTAGAACGTAAAATGTTGATGGCAAGGTCCAGTGACACGCACATCACGAAAATTAATATTGCCAGTGTTTCTGGTTCCTCTGCCTGAAATGCTTCACTCAGGCAGGCGCAGAAACCAAGATGCACAGGTTTTCCACCTTTCAACGCAGTCTAACGAGATTGGTGACAAATTCTTGCGACGGAGGTGACAAGCAGGACTTTGGAACATATCACTCGTTCTAACCGCGTATCAGAGCGGGGCCTCGTGTGATAAGCCTCTCCGTGAGCTCGACGTGTCATTAGGATCCCTCGAGCATGTTGTCAGGCCTCAGTGCGGAGGGTGGAGAACGTGAGATGAAGAATGACCAGGCAAATAAAGTGGAGATAGACACAGGGACGTCTCGCTGAAGGAAACAGGAGGCGCATGTCGCCGTGTTCTGCTCAAACTTACATGATTCTGAGGTTCGCCAATCTGGACGTGGACCTGCCAGTGCAGAGTAGTCTGCGCAAACGCACAAACACGTTTGTTCAAAGCACCTGCCTCTCCATGGTTTTCTTCGCCTTTTCTTGGGAAATTTCTGGCTTGTTGGCGAAACGAGATTGGGCCACAATAGCTGCACTGCACGAGCGTTGCACTGTGCTTGCTTTGTGGGAATTGAATCCTTCTGAATAATATCTGCACGTCCTGTAGACTGCTGAATTATTCAAACGTTAACTGAAGTGTTTTCACTGGGGAGGTTTCTTCCTCAAGCTACATTTCTCTGGTGTCTCGTCGATTTCGTGATGTGACATCGTACATTCAGCAAGTCGAGAATTTGATGCGATTATGTTGCAGTACGCTTGTGGTGCTGCAGAACGCGTGGTTCGAGCAGCTCGACTCAAGGCGATGGCACGGAAAGAAGCTGCCGCTCCATTTAGAACTCTGCCCCTTGAAAGACAAGAACTGCGTTTGCTTTACTCAGCGATGGAATTTTCTCATTCAGGTTCCCGGGAAGTGAAGGCCAAGTTAATGATTCGGCAGGATGGAGTGGATTTTATCTGTGAGGATGGGGACTCCAGCCACCGTCAGTCTGATTCCGCTTGCGACGCCACTGCAACCAGCGCCACCGGAGGCGATGTCGGCGACGCCTCCTGCGAGACGCGAACACCCGACCCCGCTGCTGCCGCCGTGCCACGCATCCAGGGGCCAGACTCGCCGGTGCCCATCCTGCGGAAAACCGTGTCGGACGGCGTCTGTCAGATGATGGAGGCGGTGCGGAGCAGGAAGGACCTGGCGTGTCAGAGCTCGGTTCCTGTCGGCTCCCGAAAGAGCGTCACGTTCACCAAGTCGGACCAGGACGTGATCCGCCCGCCGCGCATCTGCCGCACGCCGACGCCGTACGCGCGATTCGACAGCACCGACGTCGATTCGAGCGCCATCGCGGAGGAGCCGGAGGAGCCGCAGCAGAACTCGCACCCGGCGGCGAAGCAGATGATGTCGGCTCCCGGTCACCTGGAAAACGACTACTGATGGGGCGCAGCGGCGGCACCAAGAACACAGTCTGAATTTGCATCTTCAGCAGACGGTGTGCTTTGTCACACCAACGAAGACTGAACTTTTTATATGAGGGGTGTGACAGTAATGTTTGAACTGTTTGTGGTGATATCTACTGAGTTGCACAGGCGTCAGACATCTCTCAGTCTGCCTGACCGGGGTGTGGCATTCTTCTCTCGCAACGAGCTGCACATGCAGCAGCGTTGAATGAGGCCATGCAGCTGGTGTCACAAGAAAAACCGTCACGATTTCGGGCTCATGTTCATTTGGGAACAAACTTGAAATTGTGTGAATGGTGTGTGAGTGTCCAAAAAGATGAAGTGGAAAAAATCCCGGGTGACTTTATGTCATTTTGTAGTGTGATTTTCTTTCGCAAATGCACATTTGCACGTGTGCGAGAGTTAAGCGACTGCACGATTTGTTTCCCGAACAGTCGGAGATGACTGGGGCGCACGTGCTCTGGAGCACTTTCCGGAATTCACGGGGAACTTGGAAAGTCATTCAAACCCTTCAAACAGTCAATTTGTGGGATTGTGACCAATTCTGGTCGACATTTAGTTCCTTGTTTCGCGCAGCAACCGGTGCTTTTGACCTTTCCGCCAACAACAGACACGAAACACATTGGGCTCGCTGATTAGTTCGAGACCAGAGGCCCACTCAGACGGAGGCGTTTACTTCTTGTTCTTGGTCCTGCAGATGCTGTTTTCTGTCAGGTATTTGTGTCTGTGACGCCTTTTGTCTGAGGCGCCGAAGAAATGACTCCCACGCAATCACAGGGTCTTGCCTTGTCCAACACATGAACACGCGTACGCTATCGTTTGTTTGCAAGGGACGCGAAGTTTCCTTCTCCATGCAGAGCTGGAAAGAACCAACTCTATGCACAAGACGCACTTGTGTTTTTTTGTGTTGCTGTGTTTCATGCCCGACTTTTGACAAAAAGGAGAGACAATGTGAAGATTGCTCCTGTCGCTGGAAAGCTCGTCCCACAGATGTTGTTTTCCGCAGCGTTGCGAGACACTTTCCATTTTCATCTGTCGAGGAATATGTCACATGTCACTTCTCAAAAAGTGAGTGGATTTGAGCTGTTTCGTTGTGTTCCTGCAGGCGTTCGTGTCGAATTGCAAATTGAAATTGCGCGGTTTTTAGGTTATTTGAGGAGGTTGCACCTTGTTGAAGGTCGTACAATTTTGAGCGACCAAAACAAATCAGCCATTGGCAGTGAGGTCAGAAACCATGTGTACACCAGTTTCATGTTAAAGATTGGATTAAAGTTGGATCTTTTGGGGTTTTTTCAATTTGTTTGGATCAAGGAGAATGTAGGAGTAAGGATTTTGTCAGGTTTAAATTTTTAGCCTTGTGAGGGTGAAGAGTTCAAATTTTTGGGGTCATAAAATTTTGGACTTCACTGCATAAAGTGGGTGATGTCTCAGAAAGTATACACAATTGATGAAGGATGTATATTGATGAAATGGAGTGTATTGTTTAGGTATTTGAGTGGTAGCATTTGATTTTTGATTTTCAAAAACTTTTACATAGTTTTTAGGTGGGATCGTAAGGTGGGGTTGAAATATCAGATTGTATAAAAGTATTTGAAATGGTTATTTGAGAAAGAGTTGGGTTTATTGATGTGTAAGAAAGCATAAAATTGTAAGATTTGTTCCTTTTTGTGAATTTTAGGTACATTTGGGTGTATTTTAAAAGAAAAGTCATGCATGTATATTTGAGACTTCATGCAACTTCAGAATATATTTTTGGAATTGACTTGGGTTGAATTTTTTTGTTTGTGTAATAAGATGTAACAATGTCAGATTTTTTTATTTCTGTGGGTTTTTTTTTCTTTTTGGGTGCATTTAAAATGAGTGCAGCAAGAATGTCAGATTCTTCATTTCTGTGTTTTATTTCTTTTTGAGTGCATTTAAAAAGTGTGCAATACAGGCTCCGAAAGCTTTAGGTCCAAAATGCACCAACATTTTGTCCAACATTTTGATGTCATCGGGAACCCTCAAATCACCGCGACGTCCATTTTGGACGTCATTCTTTTCGAGGACAAGGAAAACGATGGATGTAAAGGAACTGCAGATCCAATGAAAAGCGCCCCCGTTTGGTTGCCGAGACAGCTTTCAAAAGGAAGATACGAGTGGGTAGATCTGCGCTTCAAGAATAAATGTCAAGCACAAGCAAGTTTGGTTGGTCGAGTACAAGCATCCAGAACAATGGCGATGGTGTACGAGCACCACCAAACAATGGGACAATTTTGCACAGGTCAAAAAAAATAAACAAAAAATCAACTGGAACAGTGTCAGATGTGTAGAAATTTGTTTGACTCTGGCCAGAGTCTGGAGTAATCACGGTGATAGGACATTGAAACAATTTTGTTGCCTGATCTGCATGAGGAAATATCCCAAATACAACTTGTGTGTTCATATATTCGTGGGTGCCTTGTGCAAGACATGTTACTTGCAAGCTTTCTCCGCGTCGTGTGACTCAGGTCTACAAAGTCATTTGGTGTAAGTTTCAAGCTGACCCAAAGGACCCAACACGATTCACATCTCCGTGACTCGTGCAGGGCTCAACATATCACCTTTCGGGAAGACGATGAAAAGAGCAGGAGTCTGTCAACTACACGAGGTTGTTTAAAGTGGGAGTTCATGAACAGTACATTGCAGCTGAACGGGTCACGCCCGTGAAATGCTCCTGATGTGTTCTTACGGTTCCTGTGAAATTCCGACGTGTGTACCAGAGAGCCAAGAGCCTCTTGTTGCATCATGATGGTTGCGCCTTGCTTTGAATTGTACGTATTTCTCATCGCCATGCACACGATGAGTATCAGTTCCAAACTCTGTGAATGTGCTTCAAGATGTGCCAGTGTTGTTCACTGAGCTTCGATCTGTGTGCGTGCGTTTGTGATTTATCCTTGTTGGTTCCATCGTACAGCCAAACCAGACTCGTACTTCATCTCATCTCAAGGATAGCCAACGGGACAGGAAACGATTCTTGTGCACGTTGAAACAAAGCACGAAAGGATGAGATGTGCAGCTTGTTTGCCGCAGTACATTCTCGAAGAAAATAAATAAGTTCGCAACGTCAAACTTAGTCTGCTGTTCTGGAACACATGTCGAATATCAGGTTGCCAAGGACAAGGAAAATATAGTTGTGCGCTGCAAACGTAGAAGCTGTGAATGTTGGCAATTGAGTTCGACCGACCAACGTACCTGTCACAACTTTTCTTCGTTTGCACCGTGTGTTGCTTCTGGTTTGTTCCGAAACCCAAGATGAGCCGTGGATCTGCGTCCAGGCTTCAATCTGCCAACCCCGTTATGTTGCTGCCGTTCGTCAATTGCTGTTTCTTGTTGAAAAAAAAAAAAACACACTGCCTTGGCACAATTTTCTCTGCTTTACTTGTCAATGATTTGAACAAAATGTTTCGCAAAATATCTGCTTCGTGCGAGCTTTCAACCAACTTCCTGTTTGACTCCTGTTTGCCTCTTCCTAGTTGCAAGAACATAGGCTCGCAGGTGTTTTGAGGGGAATTATTTTCGACAAGAACCTCTTGGCTGCATGTTGAGGACATTTCATCTGCTCGCACGATGAACTGCTGCATGTTCGTACAATTTGCGTCCTTACTACTCCTGCGTACGCAGGTTTTTCTGTATGAAAGAACAACCCAGCGACAAGCGAACTTTCGGACAAAAGTGGGTGAAAGTTCCGAACATCCTGGAAACTTAACCAAGACATCAGGCAATACAGATTCTGGTTTTACCATCTTGACCTGAGCAAAAATGAGCTGTGCTGCCCTCACCAAAGATTACAAAGAAAACACCTGAAAACGTGCTTTTCAGTACCAAAAAAAGCTGTTCAGGACACATTTGTCGTTCTACTCAAAGCCAAATCCACTTTGACCGCTCTTAATACCCCTGAATATAGCAGAAACTTGAAGTGATCTTATCCAGGTGAATGCCCCTTCCCTTGGTGGTTGGTTGTACTTCCAATTACATCTTGCATGGTGGTTCCCAAGTTTTCCAGCTGGTGAATGATCACCTCAAGGGTCACCTGTCTCCTCATTCAGGGAGAAATCATGTTGTGGGATTCAAACTGGAGTTCTACGTCCAAGACGCACGTCTTTCACATGCATTCTCTTCGACACAGAATGCCGGCGTCGTCTGCAGTCCAGTACATTGCAAGTACGTGAACGAGACCGGGGCAAGTGCATGTTGCATCAGAACTGCTAGGCCACCTTTTGCGTCATTTCGCAGTCGCAGCAGATGTCACAAATTTGATGAAACCAGATGCTGCATGGCTGTCAGATGTTTCGCACAAAACGCTCAGAACAAATCCCCCTTATCTCTCTCTTTGTGGGAGATATGTTCACAGGGTTGGGTTCAGTCAGCTTCTTGCAAGGGAGCTGATTTCTCTTGTGAGGGTTTTTCACTGTTCTGAGGGGACCGATTCTCAAAACACCTTTTCCTTTCATACAAGCGTTCAAAACCCGTTTTGTGAGGCAACAGGTCAGACAGACTTCTTCGCTGGCTTGTTGTCGCGCACTTGCCCTTCAGGTTGGCGCTCAAAGCGCACAAGCTGCCAAGGTTACTTGTTGCGTCTGAATGAAAAGACGAACGCTTGTTGTACCGCTGGCTTGCCAACTGCACCAGGAAGGCACTTTGTCACAGCAATGGGACAGGTGCAACTGGACCATCGAAACCGGACCCGTACCCATAGAACTGGATCCATACCCGCGGAACCAGACCTGGACCTGTAGAACTGGACCTGGATCCGGGGACTAGGCAACTGGACTTCTAGGCAGACCAGAGCAAACTGCATGACTGCTGAAACCATACTGGCACAACAACCAGACCAGCACAAATTTACCAATCTGTTGTCCAGCTGTGCCATTCTAGTTTTGCCAAACTGCGTTTGCTTGTCAAGGTCTGGCCCCAACTGGTTTGGGTCCAGTTCCACAAGTACCTGGTTATGTTGGTCTTAGTCTGGTTCTATAGGTCTTGGCCCAAGTTCCTGTGACACAGTTAGCACAACAAGAGAAGAGCAACCAGACTGGTGTCTTATTGTGCAAGTTTGGTTGCCTGGCCAATGGGTCCAGGTTCAGTCCTGCAGGTCTTGGGCTGGTTCTGCAGGTCCAGATCCGGTTGTGCAAGTCTGAGTCTGGTTCCATGGAACCAAATCATGTTGCAATTGCAACCAGACCAGGGCAACCGGGTACACACAACCAAACCCTGCAACCAGAGCAGCGCCACTGGACCACGCCACCTGACCAGTGACACATTCGGCCAGAACGGGCAATTGTGTGACGTAGCATTTTTGTACTTTGTAGCATCAGGAAAAATTATTTCACGAAAGAATAAAGGACAGTGTTTTGATTTTTTTGAGCGCATAAACTTCTCGAATGCACTTGGGTTGGCAGATACACTCGACTCAGTCCTTTCCACCCGGAATTGACAACCCATTTTTCCGAAAACAATAACTACGGACGAAAACGAACGTTCGTACTCGTTTTTGTGCGACACGCGCTCTTCGTAAACCTGTCAGGTCGTCAAACCTTGCATATCCACCAGCTTCAGAAAAACCCCAAATTCCAAAAGTTTCATGCCGAGCCGGGAGGAATGCAGTTCGGAACTACTGGAATGCAACCAGCCTGTTGTTCACGTGTGATTCTTCTGTAAGGGCCGTGCGGTTTTCAAGAACCAATATTTATTTCTGCTGACGTAGACCCAGTGCGACGAGAACACCAGATTTGCACCAACATGTAACATTTATTTTTTGTCCACTTACAGCACATTGATCAACAAATAAAGCATCGCAACGCTTTTGTTTCACGAAAGCAGACAGTTATGCGAGAAGGTGACACTGGAGTTAGCTGAAATGATAAAGGTTTTGGCAGTTGGACGTGATTTTCAAAATCCTACTTCAAAAACACTGAAGAATAGATCTACAAGAAAGCAGAAATTATTTCTTCTTTGTTAAAATAGCAAACCATGAACAAAGGTTTTTGCCATATGCATCAAAACTACATTGTATATTACCACATTGTAGCATTGTGTAAGGTTGTAGCAATTCAAGACATCCTGGGGCGGGCACAAAACACCGGTCATGTTCATTGAAATCTTATGAAACGCCTGTTGAAGAGAGCAGGTTCCTTTACTTGTCTTCTGCTGCTAAGGTGCAGTGGACGTGGCGCGCACTTCGTTTCGTTCTGGACAGACTGAGGCGCACATTGTGAAGAATACAGACAAATGAAACTGTTCCATTCAACTGGCTAGAAATTTCAGCCACATCAAAAAATTCTGTAAAAAGACAGTACACAGTACATGACTCTGAACCCTGATGCACAAGTTGCTGAACATGTACACAGGATTTGTAAAGGTGAAAAATTGGTCTGTAAACCCTTGTGCAGCTGAGTTGTATGCAGGGCGCATTGCTTTCATACACCGTAGCATTTTCTTTGCCGTTTTACCCAGAGTAGCTTCAAGTTGGTGTTACATTTAAACATCAGAGATACCCACCAGGACACCGTCATTTCATTCCGAAGAAAGATTCAAAATGAACCATTGACACATGAGCTCCAAAAGGCGTCCCACTGTCTAGACGTAGCAACGCATCACACAACACAGTGACCCTGAAGCTTCGTAAAACGTTTCCATGTTCTTGTAACTTTCACGACAGACACTTGGAACAGAACAGCAAATCCAGAATCCTGCCCAGTTGTTTCTGAAAAACTTTCTTGTTGACCTTGGCACCCACCCACAAAGATCCAAAAAGACTGACTGAAGGTCATCTGGTTCTGGCCCACAAAAACTTTACCTTGGGTTCAGCACAACGGTTGCAGATCACACATGAGCGAATTTTGGTTGCCTTGGTGGTGATGATCCATTGCACGTCGCAGTGAGTAAACTCAATTGAATCATCGATATCTCACAAACGTACAACAATGTAAAAATTTTTGCACTTTGTGCATGTCAAACACAACACGTAGAAATTGGGCGAGGCTTGGGTCCCTGACCTCATCACCTCACAAACCCATGGACGACGTTGTTTCCTTACAGAAAGCTCGATTTGCTTGCACCTCACAAACTACATGCACACACTGAACACTGCAATAGCTGTGTGATTCATCTGAAAGCAACGCAAGGAAGTCGGAAGAAAGGTCATCGACACAGGCAGACAAAGCGGAACACTTGATTCAGTGTCCTTTGCACCGACAAGAAAAGCCCTGCACAAAAATATTTTGAAGACAGCCAATTTGATGTCCGTGACACACTTGGTGGTCACCAAAACATTTTATCGATCAACCAAAGGTCGAGGTTCGAAAAAAAGACGAGAAAACAGCAGCGTAAACACGACGCTCACCAGAGCAGTTTGCATCCGACGTGCAGCATGACTTTCATGGGGCGGGGGGGGGGGTCTACTTCAGCTGCTTCTTCTCCTTGAATGTGGGCGAAGATCAACAGAACAAAATCAAGAACCCTTGGTCCGATGACAACTGTGGCAAGATGGCAAACATTGTCGCTTTCAATGTCAATCAGACACTATTTTGTGTCCAGTGTGAAACAAATACAATCAATTGCTCAAGTTTGTTTGCAATCATCAGTGGAAAATAACATAATTTTCAGAAAGCTACACATTCTGAAAGCGAAGCAGGGACAGGAAAACAAGACAACATCGCATTCTATGTTGCCGCAGGCTCACATTTTACCAGAGATTCACACTGAAGTCCCACACTGAAAGCATTTCAATCACTTCAAGAGGTGCTTACGATTGTTCAAGAGATTGTTTCAAAGCCATGCAAGGGCAGTTTTCTTTCAGCAACAGCCACGAAAGTTTTGCCACAAAGATGAAAAGCCGGTGCAACAGAACACCAAACGCTTTCTTTCATTTGCTGCCCAATGTACAATTCAAGCTGAAGACGGAGAAAATATTGCATCTTTTGCCCAATGTTACAGCTGCACCTCGATTGCAATGATTTCAATGTCAAGAACCATGCGTGTGTTCCCTACCACTGAGGATACCAAGGATTGGTTTCATCAATGAAGTTGGGAGACACACAAGCGCGGTTATGGCTTGAGCAGGCCTACGCTTCAGACAATTCTTTGTTGAGCATTTCGAAATCTCTGCGATTCAATGTGTCATTGTTCCTCCAAATTGACGACTATATGTCACACAGTTTTTCGAGCACCACAGAACGAGATTTCATGTTTTGAATTTTCGTGATATCAAGCCACAAATAGATAATTTGTGTTTAAAGTTTGTTTCCTGAATACATTGACTACTTTACACAAATTGCTACATAAACTTTCTAACCACAATAACAATTTAATTCTTCTTCTTTCGCTTGGATGGAGTGTATGCCACACCTCAGAAACACTTCAACCGTGACACAAAGGGGTTTTAGAAAGCACAAGGTGAACTATGATCGTGGTGATTTGTCTGTATCACTCAAACCAACAAGTCCGCTGACATTGATCGACCTGGACATTTGGAATGTTTGCAGTGTGACTGAGAACGCCACTTCGTCTGATCACATGATGTGTCTTGACACCAAAATTTCAGTTGCACACAACAATCTTCTGTGCTGAGGACCGAAAAAGGAACGTGTGGGCTTCAAGACTGATGTTGGACGACAGGTTCCACAAAAACATGTTCAACGACCTCACAATGCGCGCTCTGCTACAACTGTTCCACAAAGTGATGCGTTGTTCGACGACTGCATTGTGCGTGCATCAAAAACATGTTCCAAGTTTAATTTGCAGAAACACCAAAATTTCCTCCCTCATTATTTCCGTCTGCACTGCGATAGATGCTCAATTTTGCACCACTAAACAAATCGTTCACCCGACGTTTACGGTGAGAAGCGAGCTGCCGGCGCACCTGGAGAGCGGTGGAACTAGGGCCGCCTCTGCTTGTTGTAGAGCTCGCTCCTCGTGTCGTGCTCGTCCTCCCACTGCTTGATCTTCTCCTCGGACAGCAGGTGGTTCATGATCTCACGCATCAGGCGGTCGCAGTCGCCGAAGACGCGCGAGCCAAGCGGCCCCGCCTCCCTGTCCACGACCCGGTAGCACAGCCGGTCAAACGGCGTCGGTTGCCTGCGAAGAAAACGAGAAGAGACTTGATCGAAAATACGAGGCTCCTGCAATCGACATATCCTACCGTCCTTTCCAATTCACCACAAAACTGCGATGCTGATTGGCACTGCCTCAACGCTGCAGACTGAGCCGTTTCGACATCTTGACAAATCCTGTTTCAAGACATTGGCACATTTTTCCTTTGTCCAGAAGAGAAACATGTATGCAGACGCCTGCATTCAGTTTGCACCTTTTCAACTGAAGAAATCCGACGCGTTAGAAACTTCTTTCAACCAAGTGCCAACCAGAAAGGCAGAGCCACCTGCTCCAGTGAGAAACAAAGGATCCTGATAGCAAGCCGAAGCCCACAAAGCCGTTCCAGCGAGTCGTCAACTCCACGGCTTCGACCAACCGGACAGAGAAAGTGCATGGAAAGATGCCCAAGATTTTGCAACGCCAACTGCAGAAATGAGTAACTGCAGCAATGACGTTTACGTACCGTACCAGACAAACAGTTCACCCAAGATCGCGAACAGTCGACATTTTTGGGAAAACGACATCGATGTGTGCAGAAATGAGCATAGAATCCGTTGTCCAGACGACGTCAGCTTCAACACGTGCAGCAACACAAAGCGCACAGAGTGAACAGCGCTGGTCTCAGTGCGCGCATCGCCCTGACCTGTTGCAGAGGACGAGTCGCGTCGGCTTCTGCCCCATCTCGACGAGGTCGCAGGCGGGCGTGACGCGCAGCGACGACCCGAGGCAGAGCACGAGGTCGCTGCGCTGCGCGTGCTCCCCCGCCGTCGTGAGCACGATGTGCTCCAGCCCGTCCCCGAAGTTGATGATCGTGTTCATCAGGTACCCGTCGCAGTCCTGTGGGCAGGAGGATCAGAGTCTCACCGGTGAGCCTCAGGCATAGAGTTCAACTAACAAGTGTCAGGTTTCTGCTGAGAATTCAGAATCCGTATCCAACCCTCAAGGGGATCTTAACTCTTGGCTCACAAGATTTTCCGTATCAACTGGACACTTGCGGAGAACTTATTTTGATGGACAAGTTTCTGGGAAAACTTCCGTTTGAGAATGTGTGTGGTTCTTTGTCGTTTGTCACGACATTTTGCGGAAACTTTTTTTTCTGAAGGTTGTTCAATTGCAGGCAGAGAAAGGAGAAGCAGGTTCATGGATAACTTCACCAATCAACACTCCGTTCAAAAAGTACAGACCTTTTTCTCGCATATTCTGCCGGTTCGGTGGTTGATGTGGCAGTGCTGACAGATTTTGGGCGGGACTTTACTCGAGTTGTCTCTTCTGCAGGCAAACGGACGCTCGTAGCGGGCGCCGCACTTCTCGCACTTCTCGTGGAAGCTGTTGCCGTGCAGCTCCGCGATTTTGTCGCGCGGAACTCCCGACAGGCGGTGCAGGCTGTCTGTGTTCTGCAGAAATGATCGCAAAATGAATTATGTGAGAGCCTCGTCCAGGGGCTCGACGAGAAGACCGCTGCTGCGATCAATACAACTTTCTGATGGTTGTGAAATGAAAAGTTGACAGCAAAATTCAACGTTCTGCAGATTCCTGGCTTGGACTGGGAAAAACACTATCCCGTGTGAGTTTTTTCCTGCAAAACTTGTTCTGAGGGACAAATTCGAAAAATCCGTGCTTGATGAGCACGACTGAGTGGGTTGCTGAAACTGTACCTGGCTGATGATGTACTTCAAGTGGCCCAGCTCAAGCAGTTTCGTTATCACCTCGTGCGTGTAGGTCGGTCTCAGATCCTCGTAGCAGAAGTCTCCAGGGGACTTGTTGTTCTGAGACGCCCCTGGAATCATGAAGCAGACTAGTCTGCAGAAACAGAAGCTATATTGGAATTCTTCTGGGAAATTCACAAACACCCTGAGCTTTCAGCGCGAGGGAAGGAACCTTAACGCACGTGGGGGCCTTGTCAGCTTTGTCAATCACCTCAAAACAACGCACGCACACGAAATGTGAGGCAGAACTCGGATGGCTGCTGCTGTTCTCCCGAGTATTTCCCCCCCCCCCTTGTGACAGTCTCTCTCACTCCACACAAGGTACAATTTAGTTTACCATGTCTTTTCGCTCGGTCTCTCTCAGTCCACTTGCCAGCTTTGCCTCGAAAATCACCGATTCCAGCCGACGTCGAGATACCGGCACCTGCAAGAGGAGAGAAAAGGCTCTTGTAATTAGTGGTCCTCAAACAAACACGAAACAAGAGCAAAGAGCAGTCAATCATACTGTTGCCAAAAACATGGCCATCGTTAGGCCCTTTGGCAGCACACAATGCAATCAATGAAAAGCGTCTTCCCCACTTTTTACACTCCGAAAAAAGCGTTGTATTGTTGGGGAGGGGGTCGCACAGAGAAAATCTTGATTGTAATGAATGTTTCACATCTGCCCGTCATTAGGCGCGGGAAGACTCGACAGCGGCGATGGTAAGATATTCGGTGGCACGTTTCAGAACCATAGGCCACTCGATGACAACACCATCATCATCCATTCGAACAACTTTTTGTGCATTTAACAGCCATTTGGCTTTGGGAACGACGTCAATTGGGTGGGAAGGGTGGAGGAACAATGAGGTGCCACGGGACAGTTAAGGACATGAGTGATTTCTGCAGGCTGTGATCTGTGACCGCCGCATCGTCTGAGTCAACCGTTTCGTGTCAAATTTCCTCAAGCAACCGTTCACTTGTGCGTTCTTTGCTTGAAACAAAATGGGTTTCTGTTGTGGTTTCAGGGGACTCCTTCGTCCGACGGCCCAAAGTAACGGGCGAACGACACGTTCTGTCCCTTCACGAGACATTCACGAGACAAAGGACAAAGTGATCCCTGATTTAGGTGTGCCATCCGACTGGCTGTTATGATTTCCTTGGAATGCCTCCAAAGTTCCAGAGTTCTCGATCAGCGGACACCTCGCGAGGAAAGCTGAAACTTCGACACAAAACAGGCAGGCTTGGCGTGTCTGCGGTTGTCGAGGGACGTGGCGGGGACGTCGTCACGACATGTGTTTGAGCGCACATCTGCTCGGCTGAAATCAGCAGCATTATGCCTGCGCTTGATTTGATTTACAGGAGACGGGGAAACATTAGCTACCTGTTGAACACCTGCTCGGGTAATTTACTGACCTTTCCGCGGCCTTTTATGAAGGAGAAAATTCCTATTGAGGAAGACATCAACATGCGCTACGATATCTATTGCACCGGGGAGATGTTCTCCTCAAACGGCCGATAAACGCGACATCAAAGATGCACAAATGAATATCACCACGGCAACCTTTGTGCGATATCTTGATGCAGCAATGCACACGTGCCCCAGAGATTCCAGGAAAAATCCAGAAAATTACTTTTTGCTCCCGTCCAGTATGACTGCTGCCAATCAACGTACGCCGTACGAGGCATGATTTTTTTTTTCACCCAAATGTTTCACCGATGCTGACAATTTTCATCGCTAATCTTCTTGCATTCTTGATGTCCAACACAAGATCTATAAAAATATACAAAAAATTATTCAAAATACAAAGCAAAGTAATCAAATAAGAACTTTAAAGATCACAAATAAGTATGGTGTGCCTTTTTCCTCGTCCTTTTTGTGCAAGTCAAAAAAGTCTGTCTATGTGAACGGTACTTATCTTTTACAACTGTTGTTTTGAGGAAAGATTCTCAAATGAGTTTTCAAGATAGATAAAAAAGATTATTTCTTCATTTTCTCATTGTCAAAATGACCTTTCAGTAAAACAAGAAGGCTATCGCCTGGAAAGTGCATGTTCACACAAAAGATTTTTTTGGCTATTTCAGAAAATTTTTAAAATTTCCATGTTGAGTTAGCCAGCCAGCCCATGTGAAGTTACCTGGGGGGGGGGGTAACTCAACATGGCCAAAAAAATGAAGAATGCTTAAATGGCTTTAAAATGATCCTAGTTGAATTTCACCATGTTGTTCCCCCCACTGGTAACTTAATATGGGCTGGCCAACTCAACATGGGCAAAAAATCAAAAATGCATGAAATGGCCTGAAAATGATCCTGGCTAAATTTCATGATGTTAATTTACCCCCCCCCCCCATCCAATTCACACACACAGACAGACACACATACAGACTGATGGTGATTACACTGAGCGCATGTCCTATCAGCAGAGCCAGACCAATTTTACTATTTTGGCTCTTTTTTATACTCCAGAATGAAACAGGAAATAATAATATTTTACAAAAGTTTAGTGATTACTTTTTTCTATTTTTTAGTCACCTGACTAGAGTTTCTATGAAAAAGAGGGCCACTGATCAATATCCTCTGATGTTTGATACATTACACTATTGTTTTGTTTGGAAAAGGTGTCAAAGAAGCCTGACCTGTACACTGAAGGTTGTCCATTGAACCAAATAAATCATGCCTCGCAGCTTACTTTTGTGTGTGCTTTGGGTCATCCTTCAAATGCCCCCTTTGCAGCCGCAACTCTTTTGAGGAGAATGTTTTCCCTTGAAAGTGCCAAAAACATCAGAGATTTGAAGCCAAAACGTGCCCTTTCTAGTGTACCTGGACACAAAAAGGAGTACAGTTGTTATTCTCAAATGCTTTCGATTCAGAACACTTTTTTGGAGTTGTCCTGCAAAAGCATCACTTGCATGAAGCCCGATTTTGCGGAATCATTGCACAACCGCACCACCCACGTGTGATGCCCAGGATAAATTATTTGTGAAATCATAACCAAATTCTTTGTCTTGTGTGATCATAACACCAAAAACCACGAACCACTGATGCCCAAGTCTGGGAAGAAGAAAGACGGCTTCGAAGAAAGGACTTTCCTCATGAATGCTACATTGACGCTCACGCGGGAATGAGACTGGTTGTCGCAGCTCCGCAATCGCCCACCCATCGCCCAGCATCGCCGTGAAATATTGCCTTTGTCCGATCCGCCGATAATTTATTTGTTCTTGTTTGGTATGACAAGGAAGTGGGATCCCCCTGTACTGGACGTTAATTATGCATACACTTGTCCAATTATTCCAGTGTATTTTATTTTCACGGCAACGCACAAGAGCAAGTTTGGGGAGTGAGCATGAAAGACGGAGTTAATCAAAAAGCGCCGCCACACTGCAGCCGCTTCACCTTCAGATTTAATTCCTGAAGGAAAATGTACATAAAAGGCGCGTTTCGTTATGGTCATGGATCACGCAACGGCACGCGATCTCTCGGAGATGTGAAGCCCCGAGGCACTTCGGTACGATCCTTTGAGACTGAAATTGATTCAATGTTCTTTCCTTGGGTTGCGGCGGCATCAAACATCTGACCCGATACGTTAATCAGACTCGCAAGTCCCTCTGAAGAAAAGAAGCGCTTCTTGCGGCTGAGCTGATGCGGATGAAATTTTTGCTTTGGTCTGGGAATTGCCGGTGCATCGTAAACGTGGCTGCAGCAGCTTGTTACGACACGCTAAATTAGCAAATGTCCATTTTGGTAAAAGCAGCAATGTCGAAGCGGTACTTTCTTGCCAATAAGAACGCTATCAGCTGAATGAACGTTGTCGAACGAAGAGGGAAACCCATTTGATGTTGATGTTTTGCAATCTGAACGATCGTTCGGTCATCGCCAGTGCTCGTACCGTCCCAGGGTCCAAGCTGCAAGCGTGCAGATGACCAGGCAAATCGAATTGTCTCTCGGTAAATGAGGCGCACCCGATGTTCCTGCAGAAACAGGCAGTTTGTTGATTGCTGAGCAAGCAAACTGATCACAAACTTTGTGCGGGTTCTTTGTTGCCTTCCCTGCGTTTTGCAGCAAATGGCCACGAAACCAATTGTTCGTCTGTTGCTATTCACGGCCAGAGTCATTTGTTTCTGCTAATTGATGGCTGACAAAGCTAACGAGCAGTAAATTTCAATTTGATTACAAATTAATGGGTGGTCAAAACACTGCACACAAAAGCAGCTGCAAATATTGAGGGGTGACCTTTCACAACCGCGCAGCTCCTGCAACAGTCTGTGTTGAACACTCATCAATTCTGCGTGGCATTGCTTTGTATAGATTTCGACAACTGCTGAGGAAAACTGCAATTCGGCGACAGGTGGTTTCTGCTTTCAGAAAGAAGACCTTTCAGAAACGCCGCAGAACGGCATGATCGCCAAGAACAACCCAGAAAGCCACACTCTCAAACAGCAGCCTGTGGTCACATTTTCAGTCAGTAGGGTTCACTAATTTTTCAATTTGAAACCGTAATTTTAAATTCTGAAGGAATTCAGAGGTGGACTCTGGACAAATTTGTGAATCTGGTTCACCTTTGTTTTCCTTGTGGAGTGAATGGTGCGCATCATAGCCACCCAAACTCCACACAGCCCAAAACACCTCCCTTGGGGTGGTTCAACTCACTCCCTTTCCCACTGGATCCACTGGAGGGTTTTCGGGCATAAATTCGTTTCAGAACCGGGTTTCGTTCAGCTGACCGTGAATGCATGTACAGCTCGTGCAGGACCTGTCATTGTGATCTCCTCGAGTTGAACAGACGGACCAAACACGGCACAAACTGCCAAGGTTTGTCCGTTCAATGAAACGTTGCACAGGCTCTTTGTTCTCTTGAAATTTCAGTGTGACAGGAGACTGAGGCTTCGTACGAGTCGCGATGGATGAAACCTTGGGAGAAGACCAACCATCAAGTGCGTGAGCTCGCATGTTTCAAGGCACAGTGACTGAGTGGAGAATCGAGAGCAGTTCCTGCATCACGCGTGTAAGGACAACAAGTTCCTGTCAGGTTGTTGGCAGGGCTTTCCGTGATTTTCGCAAAAAGGATTCAGTTATGGTTGGGGAGATGTTTCCATGATCCAGGGTGTTCTTATCACATTCACAACTTTCATATCTCGGTGGATTCAATTTGGTCACCCGACTGTGTGTAATTTGCGAGCGAATGCAGATTCCAATCCAGTTTTCGCGCAGGTGCTTTTGTGAAGCAGGATTTAACCAACGGGCGATCCGACTCGAGACCGAATGAAGTGCGTTTCTAGATGTGCGACCAGACAAAGGAAGGGGATTTTACTCGGCAATCCGCAAGCGTAATGACGTACGTTCGCGTCCCGCTGTGGTGAACAAAACACCGCATTTGGAGCAATAACTTCACCATAATTATTTCTTCGCACGTACGCGAAAGATTACGAAGAAGATTAATTTTATACCCTTGGTCCTGTAATTAACACGCAACCTGGACTTACGAATCGCATAAGCCTCTTTCCCGTGGTGCCACCGCGCATTCATCTGCAATTCACGTCAGCTGCTGGTGTGGTTGAAAAGGATTCAGGTTTCGGACAATTGAGCCTGGACTATTTAACCTGTAGCTCTTGTTCATGAATCCTGATCATGGTTTGCCTGCGACGGACAGCAAATTTTTGTTGCCAGTCTGACTGGATGACGAGTGCATCTCGGCAAAAGCACACGACATAGTCTGATGTGTGCGCGAGGAACTGACGGTGCAGTCGACCATCGGTTTTGTTTCTGGGAGATTGACATTGACGGACCCCACCAAACACAAAAACCGATGTACCAAAGGGGTAAACGAGATGGCAGGCCTGCCGACTGCTGGTAACCCCAACATTTTTCAAATATGGAGTGACCTGGGGTCAGAGGGGTCACCCAACATCAAAAATTTTGGAGATGCCAAAAAATTTCAATTGCTAGTGACCCCAGCACTTTTTCAAATGAGTGATTTGGAGGGGGAGGAAAGAGATTACCCAACATCAGAAATTTTGGATACCAAAAAGTACCAATTGCTAGTTACCCCAGCAAGTTTCAAATGTTGCATGGTGTGTGGGTCACCCCACATCAGAAATTTGTTGGGGTCTCTGGCAATTGAAAATCTTTGGCTCCTAAATTTCTGTGTTGGGTGACACCTACAAAAACCAGCATTTATGTGACCCCCCCCCCCAACTGGTCACCCAACATTCAAAATTTCTGATGTGACCCCCACTCCTCCCACATTCTGCAGAACAATACATCACACGTGCAAAAGTACGAGAACCAAAATGAAACTTTCCAACTGTGCAATGCACAACAAAGTCTCCTGAGCATTTTCAACCATTGGAATTGTTCATCCAAACTCTTTCAGGCAGTGCAAGAAGTTGGCCTTCCTCGAGGCGAACCAAACGACCCCAATTTTGACTCTCTCATCATTCGGGAAGCAGATGATGAAAGCCAACAACTGTCAATCTGCATGAAACATTTCGTGTTCTGGTGTCTCGACTTTCTGTCCTCAACTGGCTCTGCAAACCAGCCTCCCCCAATACGTATTGTGAAAATCTTCCCGTTTCTTTGTTCCATGCACTTTGTTCCACGACAAACGTGATCAAATACGAACTCGTATACGAGGACATCGCAAACTTGTTGGAGAACCGGGCTGTTGGAACTTGCAACGAGCCTTCCTTTCGAGGTGCTCAGCAAACCATTGATGACCAAGCAGATTCTGGATTGGTGTGACCCCGTTTGGATCTTGCTATTTTTCTGACCATGAGGGCTGTGTCTCCTCGTACCGCTCATGCAGATTTGCGGACTGCAGCTGTCACGATCTCGAGCAATGAAACGAAAATTGGTCCATTGCAAATCATGGATCACTCGCCACTTCCGTTTTGGGCATTTTCTACGAAAGTAGGACTCCCTTTCAACCACACACGGGATCAGTCGACATTTCCACACTAGAAAGATCTATAACGGCCAGGAGGAGCACAGCAGAGTAGGCCATTTGAATCGAAAAGATCACTGTTCACTCCAGGATGGAATCATCGGAACGCAAATCGCGTCCCCACACAATTGGAAAAGCCAGTCTGTTTCAGAGGGACTGCATGCTTTTTTCGAAGAGTGCAATGTTGCACACCACACTCGTACAATGTGACAAAAATATTCCAAACTTCCTTGTCTGGTAAGTTTGCAGTTTCAAACTTTTCTGTGTTGTTGTGTCCAAACCGCGAGTCGTGACGAACAGAACAGGTTATTTCCGGACAATTCGACATGTGCTTTTTCCTGGTGAAAAAGTCAAATTGTGTAAAAGTCAAATTGTGAAAAACGAGCAAAACAAGCAAACTGAGCAATTAGGTTCTTAGAATTTGGCATGGAAAGGGTCATGCTTGTTTTGCTCATTTTTATGATGTTCATTTACACTCAACATTATATTTACTGAGTTTGTGCTCTTTTTGCTTTGTTTCAATAGAGTCATACCAAATGCTGATACCCTTGTTACTCATTGTCTTAGCATTTGGTGTGACTTTCAAATGAAGCAAAACAGAGCATACACTTGAAGAAATAATATTGAGTGCAAAGTGGCTGACACATAAATATCAAGTGTGAATGAGCAATACCAAATGTGTACTGCAAGTACTTATTTTACTTTATATGCTCATCTTTTTGAATGTTTATGCTCATTGTCTAAAATATATCTCTGCTTCACACATTTATTCTATGCTAATTTCTTAATCCTTTTTCTTGATACACTCTTTTTTATTTATTTTCATAAATACAGCTCTTGTTTTGCATGCTTTGCACATTTCTATTTCCCAAAGAGGCATTTGCTTGGTTCCTTGTGCATTATGCTCATTATTTATGTAACATCAAATTAAGTATAAAAAAAATAGATTGTATCATATGAAAGTCAAATGAAGGAAAGTCAAATTAAGAATTTTATATTTCATATTTCTGCAATGAGAGTCCAATGAGAGTTCAAATATGTTGTGAAAAAAGTCAAATTATGTGGAAATCGAATTGCGGATATGTCGAATGATCCGAAATGGACCTGTACCACAAATTTCCACGCAAATCAATCTGCTTGTCAATCAACACAAAGACACTTCCAACTGAATAGTCTGCGAGTACATAATTTGTTTACATTGGCGAGCAATTCATGCAGGCTCCACCAAAATGGCAACTTTCTGTGAGGTATTTTCGGTTGGAATGATCAAGCATCCAGGTATGCTGGGCCCGGTGTTGAGCTGGTTGTCGATCCCTCTGAATACTTTCAAGAATTTGGATCAGACAACACTGAGCAAGGGCAACCCGCATGATTTTTCTTCTCCCCAAACACATGTGGTCCGAGCAAAGCTATGTGTGCTCCGAAATTGCACAACACGGAACACGTACTCGTACATACTCAGTGATTACTCATACTCAAATATGTATTGCTCATATTTGGCAGGAGCTAAGTTTGGAAATAGCCACGTTAAAGTCCCACACGTGTGTCAGTCATTTCCCACAGAATTCCAGAATCACTGACGTGGAATTCAATCCTGTATCCTTGTGGAGTCAATCTCGTACTGCCGAGCTCTCCGCTTTTGTGGAGACCAACACATTTTCAAGAAAGACATCTTCACGTCCGCAAGTTCAAAAAGAAACAGCAAGAGACACAAGGTCAAAACCGTAACTGAACAAACGGCAAATGAGTGGGATCTCCTACCTGTGAACGCAATGGCGTACTTGGCCATCTTCAACATGTTGGCGATTCTCTTGGCTTCATGAGCGATCTTATCCGCCGAATCGAAGTACTCGGCGGTCTTCCAGGCCTCTTTGATCATCTCCTTCTCTCGCGGGATCAGGGCGAACGGGTTGTCGGTTTTGTAGGAGTCGATCACGGCCTTCCAACAGATATCGTGGAACATGGCTTCTCCGTCCTCTGTCCAGCCGACCTCCATCACGCGCAGCTCGTCTGCTGGCGACTCGAACGCTTTCACCTCCACCCGGGCCATCTGCTTCTCCAGTGGCCCCTGAATGCATTTCTTGAGGTGACAATGCAGCGGTGAGACGGTCTCGTAGATTGGTGATGCCATTCTGAAGAAACTCTTCGGTCTTCACGATGTGCAGCTGATCTGACCTGTCGTTGCGCGGTCTCTGGCTCTACCTGGAGTTACAACCGGGTAGAACATTTGTTTTTGTTTATCAACGCCAAAAGAAGTACAAAGCAACCAAACACCGCCGCACAAACCACCAATGTAGACACCACCAAGGAGCAAGTCAGCTGCTAAGATGACGCCACAACGCGTTACAACGATGCGGGAGTGTAACCCGCGCCCGAAGGTTTGCGCGTCCGTGTCCGTGTTTGGTTTGTTATGCTCGTTCTGACGCAAATAAACGCACTTTGAAGCCCTACCCGGTTGTTTCTCCAGGGTTCCCTCCGATGCAATGCCCTTTAGGTGTGCCTCACATCCAGCCTCTATTTACGCCACACATGACTGTTGCTATGTACATCCTACGCAATGGTCAGTGAGTATTTGTAGGTAAATTTAGCGGATGATGTCAGCTGGTGCTGCAAGTTCAATCAAGCGGCAAGTTGTGCGGCTGGGCTGGCTGCTTGTTGCTGGCCCGCTCCTTCAATTCGGTGGCTTCTCACATCTTTCGCCTTCTTGTCCGTCTTCGCCTACACCTGCCCACACAGCTCGCTCACATGAATGGCGTAGAAGTCAATGAATCACCGCCTCAAAGTCGATATCGGCCCCGATCCCACCACGCACTCGGTATGTTTTGACAGTTTTTCTTTGTTGTGCAGCCTACAACATTGAAAATCTCATTTAATATGAACCACTGGCTGTGGAGGCCAATATTGATTTTTCACCACTTTTGACAGACAACCATGCACACATGTCCTTCAGCTCCCTGTTTGAAACAACTTACATGAGTTTTCTCTGTACGGAAGACCTCAAGAACTGCTCATGCCAGATATCATATTCTCATTATTGCATAATTTCTTTGTTCTCGTTGTCTGCGGAGGCTGGAACTAAACCGGAAAATATTGGCTGAAGAAATGGTGAGAAAGCTTACCCATTGCAGACAAGTCAATTCGCAATTTCAAGCAAAAAGATATATTTTGGGGCTTTGACCCTCTGGCGCGAACATGTTTGCTTTTGACCGACAAGTTGCAAAATAAACTTGGGTTTTCAAAGGTTTTACTGCGTACGCAGTGAAATTTATGTTGCGTTGAGAGAAGCAGATCTCCAAAGATCTGCAGAGATTTCACGAGTATTACTTTGACAGCAGTTTTTCCAGAATTTCAATTGCCTTCAGGAGTGCTGGGTTGACAACTCGAATGGCTTATTCCTGTCAAAAGAAAGTGACTTGCTGTCGGAACACACAAGTTTGACTGGGAGCGGCCAGGATGTGGGAAAGTAGGTCATCACTCATCAGCTTCAGTTCGCGCCAGCAGCGACTCGGCGTAACTTTCGTCTTGCGACGACAAAAGCCACGCGGATCCGGAGCTGCCATCTGCAACACCACTTGAAAATTTGGGTTGCATCCACACATTGTACGAGTACATCGGATTTGGATTTTTCGGAACATATATACCGAACCTTTTGCAATGGGTAACAGCACGCAAGTTGTGGCGTTGAAGACTGCAATCGTCGAAGACGACGAAGAAGCTGTGAGGAATTTCATTGAAAACGCCCAGATGAGGCCAACACTGGAGCGACGACTGAACAGAAAAGGCGACAATGCTGTGATATTCTGCGCTCGCCAGGGTCGTCTGAAGTTGCTGCAGATGCTGGTGGGTGCTGGATGCGATATCGGAGCAGTCAATCACGAGGAGGAAAATGCCCTGGATGTCAGCTTGCAGCAACTTCTTCCAGATGACGGCAACATCCTCCAGCATCACTACTGCCCGTACGAGGAACAGCGGTCTGAACACCCTTTTCACTTCACTGACTTGATTCGCTATTTGCTGAGGCTGGGTTTGACGGGAAAGGCCCTCAACAGACTGGTGCTGTTCTGTATGAACAATCCTGATGTGATCAAGGAACTTATAGAACTCATTCCAGACATGTCCGTGGTGGACTACCGAATAGGCGGCCTCTTGCTGCAGGTTACGGTCTGGTATGAGCAATCTGTCAATTTGCTCACATTGTTGGAAAGTGGTGCTGTTGTGGATGACTTCTGGAGAGCCACGTTCATGCCGAAAATCAGACCCAATCAATTCCCGCGCTACACTCCGTGGCCTCAGGACGACGACGAGGGAGGGGAGTACGAGGTGACCCTCCCACCAGACAGCGACGCCATTCAGAATCTGAAGCTCTCCTTCATCCAGGACTGGAGAGCCGATTGGAATGACGGAGAAAACCCGAGCGCTCAGTTCCGAGCGGGGCTGCAGATCACACCAGCCGCAGCTGTCAACTTCATCCGAGCCTTCAGCTCCCGGTGGGTCATCTCCCAGATCATCGCCGACATCAACAACTATCTCCCCATGCTGTGCAACGGCCCGGACTTGAGGTCGTATCAAATCATTGAGTACCTTCTCACGGCCGATTACGCATTCACCCAGGAAGAACGGCTGCACGTTGAGCTCAAGTTTGGCGTTCAGTTCAAAGAGTACGAGGAGTACATGAACAGTTTGAAGTGCTTGAGGCACCTGTGCCGAGCCGTCATCCGCAGAAACTGTCAACACAATGTCTTCTACGCAATGAAGCGAATAGAAAATGTGCCAAAACCTTTGCAAGATTACATAACAATTTCAGTGCCTTTGAGGTGAAGAAAAGAAAATGCCTGCATGTTGGTTTACAGATTCACGGATGGTGCACATGTTTGATCTTGCCCAAAATATTTATTCAAATGTATTTGGGGTGTAGACAATAAAGTTACGAGCATCACAACGACTTTTCGTTCTTCGCGGCAGGTGTCGAGATTTCGATATCAAGTGCAACAACGTGTGAACAGCGAGTATGCACACAGATTCAAGTCGAGGCACAATATCAAGAACCTACAGAAATGCAGGACAAAGTCACACTGGATTGTTTGATCGGCGTGATTCAGTTCGAAGAATCATAATACTACAAACGAGGGTAAATATCCCAAAAATACAAATGCACTTTTGTCGTGAACACGCTCACACAAATGGAACAACCCACACGAACAAATCCAAGTGAAGCTGAAAAATTTTGCCACTTTTGTTGGGCTTGCAGTAAGTAACTCTTCTGGTCAAACCGATCCAGGCGGATCCCAGGGTAGGCCCCTACCCCTCGACCCAATCCTGAATCTGCCAATAAGGAGCCTCCGGATTGCCATCGCTTTGAAAAGATTCGTAAAACCACTTGATGCCCCACCCCTTGGTTCCTAAATCGTCGTGAGTCGTCCACCGCTGACGACGGCGCGAGGGTACGCGAACTGCTGGTCGTCATCTGAAATGCACGACGCCCCGATTTAGGAGAGCATCTTGGACTTTGATGAGAACAGCAAATCGACCTGATCCAAATTTGGGCAACTGAACAGATCAACAACAGTAGAGTGAGGGCAAGTGAGCGGACGAGTGCTTTGTGCTCGGAGAATTCGTGCGAAACGAGGCGAGATGCGATTAACACTATTTTTGGCTTATTTCTGCTCCCAAGGATAGAAACATGTTTGTTTGAGATGTACCTGTATCCTCCATTAGTGGAGCCGTTTGATCACCTGGTAATGACGAGTAATAGGGTCACATAGAGAATACAGAGTGAGTGGGTGAGAGTTGTCTCTGTTCACTTGAGCTTGGTTTCAACAACAGACGGCGTGGTACGAGGTTCGGGTGTTTTGCGACAACAAATTTCACGGACGGAGACAAGGCGGACACTCCCAGGAGGCTCAATTCCAAAGAATTGTAAACATTTCACCAAGGTAATCAACATTTTTGCCTGGAAAGATGGAGGCACGAATATTTGGGGGGGGGGGCGGTGTCCTCTGGATCCATCTGCTTAGTCGACCAGAAGCCTCCGCCGACGGAACAGCGACACACAACACATCCCGAGGCTTCTGGTGTAACAGAACCTCAAATGAACAGCTAACAAAGAGATGCACCAGTGCACAGCGTGCGTAGAGAGAACGAGAGTCACACATGCAGACCAGAGATTCTAGTTTCTGATCGCTTAAGCCTACAAACATCGCAAGCTTGGACCCTCATACCTATCGCAATAACGGACACCACCGGAGTCTTGCCTGCGTGCAAATAGTTCGGTTTTATCGGTCACCCTGCTTGAATTTGCACCCCAGGTCGGTACATTCCAATTGTTTGACAAACCCAAATTTCGTCAAATTTAAAGAGTACTCGAATGAGCGAGCATGATCCCACATCAGATAGAAAATGGTGGACGCTGAAATCTTCGACATCTGGGAAAACGAATCAGCCGAGCTTGGGTGTACGAGCGTGTTTTAAAATTCCCTTTGCACACATAAATTAGAACAGTGCAACTGTATTTCCCAACAGGGAACACAATAACACTGAATACAAAATTGATTTGCTGATTTCTGAGCAACTGCAAGAAAACGGAAACTACCTGGCGAGAGTTGAGTAAACTTGTTTCGGAAAAAAACACATTTGCGCAATATTTCTCAACAAAGTACAGGTCTGGCAAACATCTCAAAGTCCTCTTTTGACTCTTTTTCAGGAGACGAGAGTATTTTGTTCGAATGTGATTGATCGTCAGAGTGTGGTAGAAACTTACCCGTCACTGTCACGTCATCGTTGCTGAGCCTATCGTACGGCGAAGCTTTTCTTGACTGGCAGTACAGGTATCTGCAACAAATTGGGAAAGATTCTGTTTGTGCACGCTGGCGCGAGAGTTTCGGTTCACCCCTGCGGTTGTGTGCTCAACGGAACACGAGAAACATTTCAACCCTTCTGAGATGAACACCACCCCCCAAGTCAATCAAACCGACGTCCGATGTTTTTCTTTCAATGAACAACGGTGCAGATAGACGGCCTTTGCAGAAGCTTACCCCATCATGCTGAGTGGAATGAAGGAGAGGAAGAAGCCTGTTGCGAAACAGAAGCCAGGCCAGAAGCTGAGGGTGAGCGGGTACACACTGTTGTACACCAACGTGCCCACAATGCCCGCCATGCTCTGTATGGACCCGACCGCCGCGAACATCTTCCCTGCAAAACGAGACAAGAGATCACGGTGGAACTTGGCGATTCTCGAATTCAAACCTGATTTGCTGCACTGGAGTCGTTCTCCGTTGTGACTCCCTCGACTGCTTGAAACGAGTTGTCACGGCCGAACGAGTTACCCAGGCTTTTCAGAAACATACCCAGCTCCATGGGATGAACGAGTGTTGACAGGAATGATCTCATGCAGGTCGTTCTCGCGTCCGACAAAATACCCAACAGCGGCACTGAAAACAACTTGCTAGTTCACAACTCGCAACACATTTAATTGATTCATTCGCAAAGCAATATTTGGCCTTTTTTCGATTCGATCCTGGTGATGGTTGGCTGCATGATACTCACAAGTAAACACCATCCATGACTTGGTGCTGAGACCGAAGAAGAGTTCGCCGACCGATGTGGAGATGATCGCCAGAATGATGATGGCGGAATCGTGCATATTGAACCGACTCTTCATCAGCGGCACCAACGTGAACAGAGCTGTAGCCGTGACGAGTTTGTAGAATCCAACAAATATCCCGTACGTCGTCTGACTCCAATTTAGGGGTCTTCGCTTGAGAAACAAGTAGCTGACCGTGTACATGGCTGAAAATACGAGTTTGGAACAAATGATGTCAAGCTTTCGTTGGTAGAAATGACAAAAATGGCAATGAAGTGGCATAAACGCTGACTGTTGACCGAAGGAAGAGTGACTCTGCGCGCAACCCTTTCAGCTCGAGATTCACTCACCGCTGTAGGAAAAGTTGGCTGTGAAGAGGCAGGCAAGAATCATCAGAACCTTCTTCCTGTTGCCGTCCTCTCTCTTCCGGAATACACACGCAAACGCTTCCTTGATCCTGTCAAACCCGAGCGCTTCCCTGCAGCTCAAGTTCAGCGCTCCCTTCGCATCACGCGGTCTTTCTCTCAGCGCGGCAATCACATACACCACATTGATCATGTAGATTCCCACGCACAGCCCGAATGTTACGGGATAGCCTGTTCTGTCAAGTATGACGCCGCTGAGCAAGAAAGAGCCAGCGATGCTCAGAGACAGTATTCCTTCTGCAACACTGATGCGGACCGTCCTCTTTTCGGACGAACTGATTTCACTCAAGTAGCTGAACGCCGCTAAAAGGCACGTGATCCAGCTTCCAAACAGTCCACTTATCACCTGGCCCACCAGCAGGTATCCCACGTGCCAGTCCATGTACACAGAGTTGATCAGGTAGTTGCACATGCTCAGGGCCTGTCCCAGAGAAGGCAACGCGAGGGCGAGCTTGCGGCTGTAGTGGTCACTGACGGATCCGTAGAGAAATGAGAGGACTATGGCTGGCAACTCGTAGCAGAGGTTCTGCCAGAGGAACCAGTAGGATGTCTGCGACTGAACGACGTCCTCCAGATCGTGGTGACTCTTGTTGTGCAAGTTGTCACAAATGAATGAGTCGTTCACTTCCCGCAGACACACCTTCCTGTATGAAAAGACCGCCACAGCAGGTTCGGATCAAGCGCATTCACAAGAAGTATACATGTACGAAACGCAGTCAGAAATACACAATTTTGTTTACTTTCAATACCGTACCTGTAGGTGAGCCCGTTGATGGCAGGCGAATGGATGCCCCAGGAGAACATGAAGAGAAAGATGACTGGCTCCACCGTGACCCATCTCGGGTCCCACGACTCGTGCTGCTCCGTGACGGGCTGCGTTTCCTCCCTCTCATCCTCCACCACTGCCTCCTGAATGTTTCCGTTGGAGTAGAGGTCCAGTTCATCCAGCTTTCCTGCGGCGATGTGATCCTTCTCAGCCATAGAGGCGGCTGCTTTTCTCATTCTTTTTAAAAGGGGCTGGTTCTCTGAAATCATTTTGAAGTGCTCAGCCTATTTCAGGCCAATTCTGTGACCTGAGTGGAGACAAATTTCGTTGGAGAACAGAAAGTCTGCACATGAGAGATGGTCGAGTGTTGTGTCATCTGCCTCGACCAAAGCTACAATTATTCACAGTCAAGTGTGTCAGCTGGGCATGCCAACGCAACATAAACTACAGCATTCTTGACAGACAAGCTGTTTTGAAATTCCAATTTCGAATGAAAATTCAAGATCACCAAGCGTGAAGAATTTGTCGCAGTGCACTCTTGCACGAAGTTCCCACAAATGAGGAGAGGACAGCTGAACGTATGAAGTAACAGAGAATCTCAAGGTGTGAAGCAACTGCAAATGCATTCGCATAAAACAGACGCGGGGGGGGGGGATTTGTGTGCCTTTCCGTCAGTCGAGCAGTTGCGACGGTACAAAATCTGTCATTGTCCTGTCGCACATTAGCTCTTCCAGGCCAAATTCGTATATTTCGCAGACTGTGTGACTGTGACTGTGACCAGCAGCAGTTTTCACAAAATCAAGTCCTGGTTCGACAAGCCAAAGCCCAATGCAACTGACAAAATTGGTCGATCCCGAGCAAACCAAGATCTTGACCATGATCAGAACCAGGCGCGGAGTCTTCCCCACGACAGATCTGGGTTCCCTCCAACCCCCCTCTCCCCCTCCTGCATAGACTCTACAAGGAAATTTCCCTGTACGGGTTGGAGGGAAATTTGCCCCCCCATACATACGGAATTTCACTGTGAGGGTTGGAGGGAAAAAATTGCCCCCCCCCCGTTGCACAGAGTCTATCAGACTCTACAAGGAAATGTCCCTGTAAGGGTTCGAGGGAAATTTCCCTCCAAAAGTTGGAGGGAAATTTCACTGAGTGTCATTTCCTTGACAGTGATGACAGCGGCATGCGGCTCGTTTTCAACTTGAAAGTCCAGTTTGCTTGCAGATCAATACTTGTATTTGCGGCCACCACAGCTGATCTAATCGGCTTGATCTCTCCCGATTTCATTCATTGCTCCAGCACACCTGGGAGATGAGCGATTTGAACATGTTGATGAAATGCTGTTATACCTTCAACTGATTGTTAGAGCGGATTGGTGGGCACCTGCCGGTCAGAGAGGCGTCAAGAGTTTCACTGCTTCATCTGTTTCGATGTATCTACGTGTCAAACGCCTTTTCGGGTCCATCTTGACCCCAATTCGCGTTCTGTTTCCTTGTTGGAAGCTTTGCGATAAGATAGTTCATTGTCGGTTCGTCGGCGGAAATTGAGTTGCGTCACGGATTGGCCCGGGGAAAAACAAATGGCGGGAAAGACAAATGGTTTTGTCCGGCGCGGCGGCAAAGAACGACTTGGCGCCAAGCGGGATCAAGTGCAGTGAGTTTGGGGATGTGGTAGACCTCAAGATCTTTATGTTCGTGCACCGGAATCCGATTGGTGTCAATGGCGCGCAAGAATCAGACTTTGCAAAAATAACATTGGAAAGTGGCAGCAGAATCTTTTGATTGTTGACGGGTCTGTCCCTGATTAGTTTGACAGACTCCAGTTTCAAAATTTTGATTAGATTTTGCAGCAAAACAATGCAACTTTGACCGCGCACGATGTTGATTGATTTCCGACCAAATGAAGGATCCGTCTCAGCGTGTGAAGACACGAAATTTTGTTTATGGAAGGCAAGGCAAGCATTGGTGCGCGGATCTTTTGCACAGAACGTTGCAGGTGCGAAAGCTTCCTTGAAAACAAAACGCAAAACAAGTTCGTTTTGATTTTTCTGTTCCAGAATTCACAACTGTACATCATTTCTGGAATGTAAATGTTCAACAAGATCTGCCTGTTTGTTATGAAGATTGCTGAGTGAGTCTTTTCGCTGTCTTTGTTTTCGTCGCTTTTTGCGGGAGTGTGTCATGTACGTTGAAAATTTGTCCAGTGTTTCGTTGTCTAATGATGGAGTGCTTTGCTTTCGCATCATCTGGAAGTAGACTGGATTGTAGGTGCGGAAGCTCCACAGTTGGTTCAAATTTCCAGGATCACACGTCTGCAGACTCAGACCATATGTGGATTCCGCCTCCAAACACTTCCCGTTCGTGGTCTCAACAATGGTGCTGTCCTACAAATTTACGAGACCGAAGTCAATTGTCAGCGTTGAAATACGGAATTCCCAGTGGGCTTTTTCAGGAGACATTTGAAATGGAACACGGACCTTCGTGTGAAACCAAACGGTCCCTCCGGAAGTATTGTAGTATTTGGTGGCCTCGTCCAAGAGCACTGCGCCCTGGTACAGATGCTTCGCATGGTTCACCACATGGATCGGCTGACGCAGGTGCCCCCGCAGGCTCCAGTAGAAGTCCTACAAACGAGGCGCAAATATTTTGTTTGCGAGAAAAAGAACGTGCTGCTGCTTCTTTTTCGCTGTTTTTCTTTGTTACTGGAACACAAAGGTGTTGGATGAGGCCTGGTTCTGAATTCCACAGAGCTGGGGTCACGAAAGGATTCGACCTTGAACCAAACTCTGCACACACATTTGGTTCTTTGGCACAGAACACAAAGAGGTTTTGTTTCAGATCCGCACCTGACTTTGAAAGGTAGTATCAGAGCACATGACCAGTCCTGGATTCCTCAAATCTCGGGAGTCGAGGCAAAATCCTTCCAGACCACGGTTCTCCACCTGCAGAAGGAAGGGAGCTGCTTTTAGTTGTCTGAACATTTGCAAACCAAATAAAATCGCATCCGAGCCAGCATGTGTCCGGAGAAAGAGTTTACATTTGTGTCGGAACTCCATGTGACTTACCCCACCGTGGGCAATGCTGTCTATGTCTGGAACACCCAGTTGTGGAATGACATTTTGTAACAGCCATTTGAAGGGACGCTTGCAGTTCTTCCTTATCTGCTGTCTGCTTTGCAGGTCGCCGGGACTTTGATCCTGACAATATGATTGCAAATTTCTTTGCAAGAAAAACCCCAACAACCAATGTTGACGAAATCGCATGAGGGTTCCCTGACAGGCATTATCTTACCCTTAGATCTGGATAATTTTTGTAGAAATACTGTTTGTAGTGTCCAAGCCACACTTCGGCTACTCTCTGGTAGTTATGGTGAATGTCTTTGGTCCAGGTATCTCGGTAGGATCTCGACGTCGGGGACTCAAAATGGGCAGCGTGGGAACAAGGGACATTGAGTACTCGACCTCCACACAACCACACCTGCAAAACCATATAGGTTGCTGTTTGGGAATCCGTTTGTCTGCAACTCAGGACAGACCGCAAAGGAAACCACTGAAAAGAACCACAACATGGTTCTTCGAATGTTCTCAAAGTTGGATCAAAATGCAAGGTGCAATACCCTGAGTGCGAGGTCGATGTTCTCTCCTCCCCACCGGGTCATCTGCTCATCGTATGCGCCGATCTCCTGGAAGAAGCTCTTCTCGATGGCGAACATTCCACCGACAGTCACCGGTGACCTGAAGGAGGCAGGGTGCTTTTCACGATTTGATCCTGATTTGGTCACAACATCAGAAGTACGAGGGAGATGCAGGTCTCGGACACACATTTTGAAATTGGTGTTTGTTTCCTCCAAAGGACCAGTGAACCCCAGGGTCTTTGTTGGTCTGTGTTGAGTCTGGTGGTCGTTTCGGTTCCCTCCCGCAGCGGATTGGAGATCGATAGACGGGGGACCTCGGTCTCGGCTGGTATCAGACCCAACGAGGGGTGAATGTTCGGGAGCCGATTTGGAGTCCCCAAGTTCATCTCAAAGAGGAGGGATGGCAAAGTAGTTTTCGGTGGGCCGGCACCCTTGGATTTGGTGGAGCCCTCAGCAGTTGTCTGACAGTGTTGGTGTCTCTGTGGATCACACGTATGCGCACCTGACAGCTTCCGTGGAGTCATTTCTGGTGTCTAAAGGCGACTGAGCCAGATCCTGGAATCCAAAGGTGAACGACCAGTCGAAGTATGTGATCCAAGAACTGTCTCCGTGTCTGTACTTCCACTTATCGCCTGCAGCAAAGAAAGTGGGGCTCAAATACCCTTGCAAAAGGCTCTTGGTAGTTGGAGAATTTCGTTGGACAAAGACACACACCTTCATCCCCACGAAGAAAAAGTAACCAGATTAAACTCACCTGCAGCTTCAAACCAGTCCAGGAAGCTGGAGGCCAATGTCCGTCTGTCGTTCATAATTTCGAACAGCAAAGGTTCCACCCTGTCAAGAGTGCCCGTGAAGACAAAGTATGTGTACGAATTTCTCACACATTTGGATTCTTGTTTGAAATTCCAGGATTCCACCTTCAGGTTTTTGACAGGAACTTATGTTGCTTTGTTCTTGCAAAACATAACTGACTGCACCAAACCGCGTCTAAAATTACGTCAAGCGCAAAGTGACGTGGGCCGTGATCCACAGACTTTGGATAAATTCACCAAATAACACCGAAATTCTCTGTTGGTTTATTCTGCTCGCGGGTACTGAGGTTCGTCACCGCCATGAGCACGGGGGGGGGGGGGGCGCTCACCAGTGATGCTGCACCTCCATGTGGCTGTCCATGAAGACGACCACGTCCCCGGCGGCGCGCCGCACGCCCATCATGCGCGCGCGGATGAGGCCGAGCGACTCCGCGCTGCGCACCAGCCTCACCAGCCCCGCCCGGAATACCGTTCGCACGTACACGTCCAAAATCTCACCCAGGTTATCTGCAGAAAAAAGCGTACCATTGCCAAAAGATAGCGAAAGGAATTTTCTTATGTTGTGTTTTCTTCACCGCCTGTGACCGCTCAAAAACATGTATATAGAATACAACAGCGCAAAAGACGCAGGTCTCAACGCAGAACGCGCAACAATTATTATCTATCAAGTCTGAGGAGCTGGTCATCGGACACCTGGACTGAACCTATTTCTACTACAACTACCAAATCGTCACTTTGAATTTTCGCTGTGGGGGGGGGGGTGTGAGGATCGACTTTACCGTTGTGCGTATTGTCGGCGATGAGAATGATCTCCTTCAGGAGCTCCGCGGGAGTCCTCTGGATCAAAGAGTGCACCGTCCTCAGCAGGTGCGCGATTCCTTCCGTCTCGTGAAACGTGATGATCACAGACACGTCTGGCATCTCAGACGGTGCGGGCCACTTTTTGCGCTCGCACCTGAAACATGTTTTTGAAGATTATAGGTTTCCTGTTTGTTCGCACGTTCTGTCAAGGACTGCACGCTTTGAATACAATGAGAAGATTTCGTTTGCTGAAACCCGACGAAGGGTTTTTCGTCTTGATGTTTTGTTGTTGACGTTGAGTGTTTGACACGATCAATTGAGAGCAAACAAAGATGTTTGCAGAAGTGATTTGCTGTTCACAGAACAAGAAAGAAACGAAGGCTGATATCAAAACCTGCAAAAAAAAAAATCGTCTTCGGCTCAGCGGGAATCCAGGTAGGGGAACCCCAGGAGGGATCCGACTGTCCCGAGAAATATTTAGATTCTGGTCGCGCCAAGGGTGAAAACCTACTTTGCGTGTGTTTCTGCCGCAGTTGGCCACGGCCACTCGTGGACGGTGGAATTCATCTCAGAAATCAGTGTGATCCTGACTGCGTCTGCAGTGTCTCCGCTCTGGTCGTGGTTCAGCTTCTGGTGGAGCCGGTGTACGCCTTCCACACCCAGCTGCGCTGCTGCGGGCCTCTTCTGCCTTGGTTCTGCAGGGGCCACCAGGCCAGCCATTTGGTCGTCGTGTGTCCACGGTCGATGCTGCGCCCTATTCATTCCAAGCCTGGTCTTAGCACCTTCATCTACCGATGCTTCCTTTTCTCTCGCTGCGTTTGAATCACTTCTGGAGTGGGGGTTTTCATTGTGCTGATTTGCAGTCTCTTTCTCATGGTCTCGGCGGAAGTTTTCCTGCGTGCTGGTTCCTGTTCGAAGCACAAGAGATTGGAAGACACTCAAGACGATTGAATTTGCGCTCAGAATACGAGTCTTCAATTTCTGAGTGTTGAAAACTGCACAGTTGTTTGCTTGGAGTCGCTCAATTTCAAAACACCAGGAAGTTTCAAGAGAATGTTGCTTTATTCTTGTCACGCAAAGGATCCACCAAAAGAAATGAAGTGCAGATTTCTTTCACTCAAACACGACGTGCATGATCAAGCAAATCACAGCCGCGCAGAACGCGCGATGAAGTTGCACGAATTCTGCAGGCAAGAACCAGTCCCTGCTTGTTTCACAACCGAACACAGCCCCTCTGCTTGGAAACTTGATTTGCACTTTGGTTTGTTCCAAGGCACGGAGGAAACGTGATGGAGAATCAATCTCTGTCTCTCTTGTCTCTCTCTGGATGAATGAATTCGCAGAATGTTTCTGGTTGACATTTGACATCCAGCTCTGCGTGAGCACAATACACAAATGTTTTGTACCATTGTGACCCGTGGGTTTTATATCCAACATATTCTTTGGTCGCCACACGTGTACGTCAGAAAAAATAGCTCCATGGAGCTCGCGGTGATTTGAGGAAATTTTGGTTGCTCTGATTTGGCTTGCTTTGATTTGGCTTGCTCTGATTTGGGTCAAAATTCTTACTTTTTTCACTCAACATTCATAACATGGGAACTTATTTAGCACACACCCAAATGGAACAAATTTGACCAAATGGAACTTATATATATTGTTTCACAACAATATCCATATTAATTGAAAGATTGCCCAATATCCATCTTTAAATTTTCTATTAAAAATGAATTTTTAACCCTGACTTTAGCCCTACCCAAAAACCATGTATATAAACATTTTCAAAAATCAAAAATCAAACCCCCATACAATATACTACATTTCATCAGTATACTTCTTTCACCAAATATTTGTACCTTCTGAGATACAGAGACATTTC
>JAAUXT010145081.1_pt1 | contig 36385 bp, 38 predicted proteins | sample 7278171 | NCBI WGS metagenome assembly JAAUXT01 (sample SAMN14350112, study PRJNA611818) | marine sediment metagenome | isolation source: surface marine sediment (1.8m) | place: French Polynesia: Moorea | collected 2018-08 | reverse complement strand
TTAACGCGTCCTGTGTGGCCACCTACATTTGAAATAGTGCTAGATGTTCGGACGCGTCAAAAATTGACGCGCGTCAATAATTGACGCGTGGCCTGTGTGGCCACCCCTTTACCCACACGAAACCACGACGACTGGAGGTTCTGTGTTGTGACGAGAATTGCGCTCGTGATCTTTGCCACAAAATTCCTGGACCTACCCACAGAAAGGGTTCTTTGACTTGCGAACCGAAGGGCGTGCAGCCGTTTGTGCCCTCACTAGGGACGTGACCACGTGCCCAATGGATTCCTTTGAGGCACATGCGCACGGTATTTGATTCTGACCTTTCACCGGGCGGTACTTACAATGGGCGTACTCCTCGTCCTCGTCACTGCCGTCCAGGCAATCCGTGACATTGTTGCACGTCAAGTTCACCTGGATGCACACTCCACTGAGGCACCGGAACCAAGTGTCATTACACCAAGGGTAGTCTGCAGAGGAAAGAAACCAAAAATATGAGGTGTTTTTCGAGAGACACAAGAAATCCATTGTGCTCGTTTAATCAGCGACGCCGCGCTTTCCCGTTGCCTCCTGGATGCGATGACTTCCTGGAAACCTGCTACGGACAGTGGACGCCCGCAACACGCAACGAAAGGTGACACTCACTTGTACCTGAAAGCCACAGGCCTCTCCAGTGCTCAGAGAGAACCCAGGATTGATGTCAGAGGGGCCAAGTCTAGGTCAGAGAAAATGAAATGAATCAAACTGTGTGCCTGCGGTGCAAAAATGTTTGAAAAAATAATTTTTTGAATGATCAGATGTACCAGCCTGAAGGGCCCCGTGCCTGCACTGGAGGCGGCACCACCCTCCTCTTTGAATTCCAGCTCCCCCAAATTTCAATCGTCAAACGTTTTGACTGGTGAATATCTGATGCGACTCGAGCAGTCCCTGTAGTCATGAAGTGGGAGCCGACAAACTAGAAATCCATTCTGCACCGAGAAGATAAACTCGTACAGTTTGCGTCACGACAATGAAAAACGGCCACCCCTGCGTTACCAACGATCTGTGAATGCTCGTCATTGTGTCTTCACTCAACACGTATTGGGATGGAAAGTTTACTTACCAATTATGAATCCTCAGCTTCTCAACATCAACTCACAAATTATTTCATCAATACTGATTGATCCCGGAGCGCTCGTGGCTGGGGATGGAGGTATTATTGTTCCACCGATCCTCTGCGCCGTGGGACTATCTCCAGACACCAGGATTACGTCCATTATATTGCCATAGATTCTGGAATCTAGACTGCTGTACGAAGCTCCAAGGAGCTGATGCCAGCAATGAACGAAGAAACCCTGGTTTCGTATTCCACGGTCTTTGCTGATGCAGACAGGGACTTCATCAACAAGCACATTTTCACCATTACGTTCGCAACGACAGATCCCTGTTCTGGACCAGAGCTCATTTGGTGCAAACGGTGTGGGCCAAATCCTGGAGCTCCACAGTGACTCCTTTAGGACTCACAAAAACATTGCAGTGTCTTGTGCACTTTTATCGCAACGGCCTTTGCTTGCACTCTGATGTGGTTTGGAGTTGCCAGCAACAGATGGGAATAAATGTTTCTCCTTTCATTTCAAGTGTTTGCCAACACTGCAACTCAGAGTAAAGGTTTTCAAGGTCTTTGGATGAGTCCGAAGGCAAAACTCCGAGAAACATTGTGTCTGCTGCGGCAATTGTCCACAGAGGTTCAATAATTTTGAAGTTGGTTAGACCTTGAAGGACTCCACAGCACAGTACCTGCCTGGTTCTCGCTGTCGAGGGCTTCACACCGACTTCCCCACAAGATGATACCAAACATTAGAAGCAATCAACCAGAATAAATATCCTGGGCGCTAGTTATTGATCACATAAGTAATTTGCACTTTGCTACCCATTGATTTCCAAATTAAGTCACTCCGACATTGCTTCCTTCTGCCAACAAAGAAATGGTAGGTTCGCCACGTGGTCCAAAAAGGACATCCTCAAATTTGCAGCACCGAAAGAACGTGCTTGCCAAATTGCTCAGTTGCTCAATAGTCAGGCTCCTTTCTTCACAAGTTGCGTTGCTCAATTTGAAAAGGCCACATCCCCCGAACAGCCAGTTCCCCTGAAAAGTGAGTGTGAACGGAGACCCAGGCTGACAGCTAAAAGGCCTTTGTTAACGTCAATTTCTTTAAAATTCCTCTCAGGACTCCTTTTGAAGCTGTGTGAAATTCAATGATATACTGAGGGGCTTTTCATAATTCTGTTACATTCAGGAGGAAAAATCTATTTTGCGAGCAGTCAAAACTGTCAATAACCCCAGGCCAGTAAATACAAGTGCAGAACTGTGAGTTTGACAAAACAATAATGGACCCTTTCAGGGGATGGTGAACTTGAAGGTTCCAATTTGTGAATTTCACCTCGCTCGAAACGAGCCTTTTGTTATTCCTCGGTGCTGGTAAAGAGAAACATGCTGAAAGTCTAATAATGGCCTGTCTGCCCACAGACCTTTGTTTAATCGTGATGTTTCCTTTGCTTGACACAGTCAAGGCGAAGGATTTGATGCAAAAAATTGACAGCATATTTTCGCTTTTAATTACATTAGGGAATTGAAGTTATCACAAATGAGAGAAATCAAAGGCGAACATTCAATCACGCAGAAAAACTGAAATTACAGCTTCCGAGGACACTTTGAACCAGGTGCAGTGTCAAAAGGAGACTGATTTTTTCCACGGAACAGAATCGGAAAACATCTGCGTGCGAGTATTTGAATCGGTTTTTTTTCAGAGAAGTACATTGAATAGTCGTCACAGCATTCATCAAGTCTTTCCAAAAGCCAGGAGATGCAAGAAAATACAAATCAATACACCTGTGTTGATGCATATTTCATGACCTCCTGTAAGTGAGATACAATTGTACACATTCCGCAGCTAAATAAATTATCTCCCCCCATGTACAAACAAAAGAATTAATGCGGGAGTCAAAGCTGTGCTTGAAGAAAACGTGCGAGACAGATTCAAACAAGGGGCAGGACATACGAATCTGGCAAAGGAGAACTGCAACAACAAACACGTCAACGTGTGGACGCATAAATGTTGAGAGAGTTTTCTTGGCGTGGAATCAAAAGAAAGTCGGCAGGCAATTCCGCAGCTAATCCACCTTTTCTTTTGGGTCAGAGTAAGTGAAAATGCCTGTAAGTCCAATTTTACAGCTCTCTCATATTGATTTTGAATATAGCGAGCACGCAAAACTACTCAGAAATGGGCCCTACAATGCTTCCTCCAGGGACAACGGCATTTTGTTCAAGATGGAGAAAGTGTGCATTCAATCCTCGCAAAAAGGATACGGGTTCGTTTTGGACCAACATGTGACTCAGAAACCAAAGCAAAGGCTCCAGCAGCCTACAAGTTGTGGGACAATGGCTTTCAATGCGTTTTTTATTTTGTGTGTCAGAATCACAACAAGTATTTTGCATTCTTGGTCTCATTTTTTGTTCGATCTTGACAAAAACCACAGAGAGTTTGAGGCAAATCGCTGGAGAGGGATTCGAAGACAATTGAATCCTGCGTGCCGTTTGATCAAGTCGTCCCACCAAAGACAAAATGATGAAAAGCCAACAAACCCGCGGACATGGCTGAAATAACGAGGCTCTTGAAAGTTTTGCCTCTGGCTCAAGCTCATGACGGTTGACGTCCTGATTTTGAGGCTTCTTGCCTGCAGTGTAAATCAATTAGAGCAACAAAAGCACCCCGAAGAGGGCTCACTCAACTTGCCAGAATCAATTCTTTTCAATACCTAGGCGTAAATTGGACATAATAATTCATGCCAAACCTTCAAGCGTCGTGTCCAGCTCCCTCTGTGTCTTGGATTGCTGGCACGGAAGCTCTAGAAACAAAGATCTTGCGCTGACACCTCAACATAACACCCAAAGGGAGAACAAGGAGGTATGCACTTGTCCTGGAAACCATGGTCCCAGTTCATGCATGTTGTTGTCAAAACCTGACAGCTGAGTATCATCATTCTGGAGATTTGACACACAGTCCATCGGTGTTCAGAGTTGAACAGCACAATCGGTTGAGAGCTGGTGTCTGTCGAGGAGCGTACGTTTTAAAATTTCGATCTGCCAATCAGGGAGATTTCGCAAATTCAAAACGTAGACGTAGGCGTGAACGGAGACGTACAATCTCACCCTGTGGGATGCAGTACTCCCAAGAAACCTTTTGTTTTGCTCTTGTTCTGAACAAAATTATGCCCTTACTTTTTTCAACTTTTCAATTTTCTCAGAAGAGTGGAAACAAAAAGATAGCAAACATTACAAATAAAGAAAACACCTTTCTTGCATTGGACTTGAAACTTTTGTGGTGCAAAAGATCCCATGGGGTGAGATTCTATGTCAAGGTTCACGCCTACGTCTACGTTTCCAATTTTCGAAACCTCCCTATTGTGCTTTTCTGCGGAAACGTAAAGTTTTTTGCCGTCTCCATTGTAGTGAGTTTCCTATTGACCAGCTGATCGATGATATTGACATTACACTCCACAATGATAAGGACATCTGGCATGTAATTGTTTACATCAATGTGCATTGCGGTTGACAAAGCAATGCTTACAATGAAGAAACCTTCTTTTGTGGAAAGCCTGTCATTTCCGAAGATTACTATGCAGATGTACGCCAATTGATTTCAAGAATTTTTTTTCAGGGAAACGATTACGGGTTGTTTGATGAAAGAAGCGAAAGCGCCGCGAGGGAAACCTGGGACCAGCTTTTTGACGAAGGCAACATTGACGAAAAAGAAACGACACTTTTGAGGATGATAATACGAGGTCAATCTCAGATGTTCGACAGGAATATTCAGTGGGATGAGAAAGACGCAAGTGTGCGCTTACCAAATGTACATATCCAGCCCACAGCGGACAGTAATATTCCCGTTTCTATTGATCATACCTCCATCATCAGACTTGCCCCCTGAGATACCAGAACCACAAGGAGAATCTCTCACAGAATCTTCTACTTCTAGACTTTGCCTCTTGATGTTTTCTTTTTGAAGTGAGAGACTTCAGAACAAAAAGCCGGAGCAGCGAAAATATTTTGATTTTGAGCACGTCTCTGTGCAGGCCTGAGTGATCACGTTCACAAAGCAGGATGTATACAGCTTGTATCTTGAAACAAACACGATCCTTAAATTTGACTGAACACTTCGTGACAATTCTGGTCGCTTCATGGATGTGACCAAATGTTGTACACGTGTGTTTGTGGGGTCAAAAACACCTTTGGATGTTGCGCCTTTGTGTCTGACTGACAAATGGGTTGTGCAGTGGACAAACAGAAAACTCCCACCGTCAGTAGCTTTGACCGGTGGTGTGCACACATGCAAATGGGACAGTGATTTGTCACTTGTTTTCAAAGAAGCAATGTTTGCTGGACGCGCTTGGCGAAAATTGTGTTGGCCAAGAAAAATTCGTTTGAATGCATCACTGTTTCGAAAAGATAACTTGCACAGAAATCCCCAAACCAGCCTCACTCACCCAAGGGAACTGTCCTTCCCACCTTCGCTCGACTTGCGCACACTCTTTTTTTTTTCCAAAAGTCAATCAATGGCACTTTCTTTGAGAATCTAACGTTCGAACTGACACAACTCCAATCTGACAGAGTAATTTTACCTACCTGTAGAGTCCTTCACCATCTGTTCTCGGGTTCACCACGTCCTGCTCTCAGGGACACCTTCTCATTGCTGTGAGTGTGCTTCCATAGTTCCGTGGCTCGTGACTGAAAACATAAGACAGATAGGAATCGCGCGGGGAATCTCCATGTATCTCATCCATTACATGGCATTATGCAGTCGCATTAATCCACTGCCCTGTTTATGGAAATTCTCCACGAGATGTGTTCGTTCGGTAGCGTTCCTTATCAGAGCAGAAATGAAGATTGGCACGTGTGATATGTTCATCCTTGTTTCAATGCAAATAGTAAATGAAGTCCTGCAACAGTGAGCGGAACCCCCGAAGCGGTTTGCGCCAGCGACTCGCAAAGCTGTACATGTACATCATCAACCCGTACAGCTCGGGGGAGGTTGCCATCATCATTTGTGTTCGAAACAGGGATTCAATTTGATTCTTTTGCGTTGACGTTTGACATTTGAACGCTTTTCACTCGTCACTTGTTCATCATTTTGGGTGGGGAAAACTGTCATGCATTGACTTGACAGATTCCACCAGCAGTTTTCAACTGCTCTTGTTGGGCTGCGTAAACTTCTGTTCTCTGTTGACAAGAACATGATTGTTGGTTTCCCTGGAATAGAGTTGAAATGTTCGAGGTGAGCACGCCTTGCTGTTATTTTTTGAGTGCACCAAGTGGGGACACAGCCAAACCCAGCCAAGTCCCTTCATTCACAAGACATTTTTGAAGGAGTTTGTCAGGTAACTTCATTGTGCAGATTGCCGAGCGCCGCAAAGTGGATGTTTGTTGCTTCGTGAATCTCCCCCTAGTGCACGAGTGGCAAAGAACATTTCAACCCCAGTGACGGGCTACGCGTAGCTTACACTCTCTGTTCATTCGGACAGCAAGAATAAGCGATGAAGATTGGTAATTTTCATATTGCCATTCAAGGCCACCTCCGTGGCGCACGTTGAGAGGATAAAGTAGCCTAATAATAAATCCTCGCGTCGCCCCTGACCTCAATATCTGATTCCGATATAAATTGGAGTATTGCGGCAGTAATCTTATCAATGAATGGAATCGCGTCCGACTGTGGACCTCCGGGACACGGATGGGTCGGAATCCGCCGGACTGATCCACTCCAGTCCGCAATGGGACTACAGACGCGAGAGAGGTCACTGAAGAATCTCCGGTGGCCATTGTAGCAAATTAAACTCCATTGACACTTCCACAGAGGCATGTGGAGCCATAAAAGTGGATCTGTAACTCATTTATGACACAGTTTGGGGATTTAATGCCAGTAAAGCTGTCGATTTCAGGCTACAAGCCAAAAGTTTTAGGAGTGAGAAATGCCGAACGAAGTCACCATTACGGTTCGTTTGCTTTGAGATGGTCTGATGATGGCGTGGGCAGGAATTGACGCCTGATGCACGACATACTGCATGGCCTTGTTCGTGCACTGTTTGCGTGTGATTTGCAAAGCTGGAGGAATAGATCGGACAACAAGTCTTGACACCTTCTGGACTTCCAACAAGGCTCGAAAGTGGTGGAGTTCTGTTCAAAAGTTGACAGCGCAGACACTGCGTCAATAGGAGACCTTTGATCTCTGAGAACTGTTCCCAAAGCTGCACTTTCCAAGTGATCAGTGCCTCATTTGATGTTATTCCTGGCTGTGCATCAAATACTCGTTTAAACCCCGTTGATGGGCCGTAAGGACGGCTTCATGGTCGAAGCATTTTCGTTGCAGAGACCATGGTCTCCTGGAATTGGTCTTTGTCCTGATGATACAGCGCCATTGTTTGTGACGCTCAGCTGTGCAAGGAACAATTCACGTCACGGATACAAACTTTTCTTTGGTACCAGCCAGAGGGAAACGGGACAATCCAGTCCATGTGTGCGCGAACTGATCCTCGTTCGGAAATGCAATGCTTCTTGTCCACCAACACACAAAAGTTAGAACCTCATAATGAGCAGAAATCTTTCTGCATTGTTTGTCAAATTAATGACAACGAATTATAACCTCCAAATTTCAAGTGGTGACGGAATGATCCACAACACCACTGACGACAGGAACACGGGTTTCATGTAGTTGTCGAGATCGTCTCGCCGCGTGGTGAGCTCACACAAATTGATTCTTCACCAAACCTGGCAAATGTCCATTAAGCTTTACTTAGCACTTTGGGATACATTTGCTGATGAAAGTTGATGTCTGGCAAATGGATTTCTTGGACTTTTTGCGATTGTTTACTGGCTTTCAATCTCATGACCAACAAAGTTTATTTTCAGAGCAGTTTGGTGACAGGGGTTTCACCGGAAGGGGCAATCGTGATGGGGCAACGGTGATTGCCTTCTTGCTCTTTGGGCACAATTCTCTCACCTCTGATTGAATTCGGCTTCCCTGAACTTGGCGAAACTTAATTTGGAAACTTTCGTTGAAGGCAGGCTGGGAGAAGGACAGGAACCGAGAGTCCTCCTGGTTCAGGATATCATGTCCGGTATGTTCCTGCACAGCCAAAGACTCGAACCATGATGAACAAATTTCCATCAATTTCATGCAATATGATGTTCAATGTAAAAACATCGGGGTTTAGGATTGGTACTTGTCAGCAAGATAGTGCTTTCAATTCATCTCTCGTGAAAGAGGGGTGAGTGGGGTTAGTGGGAAATATTTAGTCATCATTCATTGAAAATTGCTTTCTTTTCCTTGCCTTTTGAAGGGGAAATTTAATCGGAATATTTCACGCCCAAACTTCTTTGGCACACAATGCTATCGTGCGATGCCACTTGCGGGAGCGTTTCGTAATCTCCGAATCTGCGGCAGGAGCTTTCGTGGCTGCAAATAGTTTATCTTGGCGTTGAATGGTGATCAATTTACCCAGGAGATACTGACTGAAGGAAATTGAGAGAAAGTGACATTCCAATGAATATGATTATTATAAAGCACAGGTAATGGAAAGCACACTGGATTTCCCGTATTCCCAGCCTCACATTGCTTTTTGTTTGAAAGATTTCCAGCTGAACAGAAAAGAGAACCCAATGGAGCCCTGAATGGGACTGGCTGGTTGTGGCGTGAAATAACCGCTGGAGCTTCTTCCAATTATCATCGCCAAGTTGATGCTTTTGTGAGTGAGAGACTTCGTTTTCGTTCTCTTGAATGATGGCTGTAAAAGCGGGAATGTGAACTGTGGTTCACAAACACAACACCCTTGCAGGCTGGGAAAAAGAAACGAACAACGAGTCGGGGCTTTCGGCCTTTACTTTGTGTCCCTGTTCAGCAGGACAGCCGATCCTTCAATTGTTTTCTTGTGTCTTCAAGGGAAGACACACTTTCTTACTCCAGCTGAAGAGACTGATGAAGACCAAAATTTTATCTATGACCAGAGGCCAAGCGTCAATATGAATTGACTGCTTATAAGCAGTTACACTGTGAAGCTGTTGCATTTTTAAACGCCCAAATTTGCAGTATCAACTTGACGGTGCCATCGTCCACTTGACGTGAAGCCCCTGTTTCAGGCGACTGGTGGACAAAGACGACATGTATGTGCTTCTGCTGTTCCATTAAACGTCAATACCACATTGATGTACGTGGTCTACGTCTGGTCTTGTTTCTATTCTGCAAGCTTACTGATGTTTCCATTTCATAATCTTCAAGGCTAAGACCCATAAATACCAGTAAGTGTGAAGGCCCTCTCTGTGGTGCTGTGAATCTGTGATTTAGGAATGGGCGTCACACATCTATTGCGGCCCCCAATGACCTGCTTTGCCACATTTGTTCACGTTGTGGTGACAAATTCGGCCTTTGACTGTTCTCTGTGTTGGTGACTGTACAAAAACGACTTCTCTGTCTCTGCAGCCTGATCCCAAGACATCGAGTGCTGGTGGTCCTTTGGACGCAGGTCAGTGGGGACAATGCCAGTTCTTGTTCCCCTGTGCTTGAACCAAATTCGTGACACCTGCGGAGAGTGGTTTGTTTGCACTCTACAGAAAAGTTGGATCTCACAGACAAAAGTTGCAGCGGATCTCAGATTGATCTCAGGGGCCCTGACCTTTTGGAGAACCAACCCCCAACCTTGATGTCGAAAGTCAAGCACAAAAAGAAAAAGATATTTTCCCCGGGGATAAGAAGGGCCACGACCAGTTTTCGTGGACATTCACAGTGCCAAGCAGTCTCCTCTTGCGCGACATCTTCTCTTGTTTGGTAAGATCGAAAGAGACTCCAGTTTGATCGACAACAAGCAAAATTGTTTTTTTTTGATCACTGGTTATCCCTCCCTCAAGGAAACAAAGGGACACCAAAACCTGGGGAATCTGACCTGGGCGCACCAGGGGACGAAACGACTTTGGCGAATCGACATTTCATCATGATTTTGACATCAAAAACAGGTCATAGCAGTTGGTCACAGCTCCACAACTACAGAAATCTGGTCAACACAACAACAGGGCAAATATTCAAATAATCCTCTTGATGAAGATTTGTACGGACTCTGTTGGAGCTGGACCCCAGTTTCAATTGACTTCATTGCGACCGTGTGACCGGCATCAGTGAAAGCCTTTGCATGATGTGACTGGCTAAGTCCAGGAGCCACATCGCAACAAGGCTGAGTCCTTTCAATTGACAGAAACAGAAACCAGCTTTTGCATTGTTTTCAGTTCTTTGTGAGCATTGCAAGACTGCACTGCTTGAAAAGAACATTCAACCGAACCTGGAACATGCCTCAGAAACACTTTGGAGACTATCGCCAAAAGGGACCCACTTTTTCAGTAATCCCCACAGAGCAACATTCCCTCTGGCTCTGACAAAGGTGCGGAAACGTGAGCAGATGAACAGTGAAGGTATTTATTGGCTCTGATGACGCGATTATCACAACAGAAAACAGTGGCATTTTACACCACCGAGTCTCCTTTGATGTGCGCTATTCCATTTGTACCTGCCTTGGCCAAGTATCAAGCGCCAATGGAATCCCATCTACACGTACTTGAGTATCATCAGGCAGAAAATGATTGATTTATTCCTTTGTTGTGCAGACAGAGCACGCAATCCGGTTAATTCCTGACACGAAGTACACACTCTTTTTCCGTCACACAGACTCACGATACACGTGCACACGACGCAAAGACAAAAAGTCTGTAAAAATACTGGTCCACAGGAGAACGCCTCTCGCACCACTGCAATTTCGCAGGGCACGAAACAGGAACAGGGTCGTGTTCTTTGCAGCAACGGTTCAAAAGCAATTCTCACAGGAAAAAAGAGCGCTTGACAGCCACAGAACAGCGCTTTCACGTGTTCCAGTTCCAATAAGCCAATGCGCAAGAGACCCTTCCAGATTAGGTCAGACGTTCGCAGGTTCGAGCTGCCTTTTCTCCTCCCTGAGAGGTTCTGCACAAAGCACTCGTGATGAAGATCTGTGCTGGGCCTAAACCAGGTCAATGTTTCAATTGACTCCACAATATTGGTCAAATGTTTATCTTGCACCTCGGAAGACGATTACACTGATGATGCTTGATGTGGTGGAAGGGCTTCCTCTTTAGAATGTCAGGATGTAATTTACAGTCTCTGCAAACCCCCGAGTCCAAAAGTACTCAATACATCAGGAACATCAGGTCACATTGCGTGCGGATTCCCCGCTCTGTAAGCTTCGCTTCTGCTGCTGAAGCTTTCATGGCTTTGCTTTTGTGTCTGCCGTTAATTTGTCCGACCCTGCCTGCCCAGTACGGTGTTTACTGTCCCCAAGGACGCAAGTTTGAAAGGTTCTGCAAACAACAACAGAGTACTGGCGTGGAGAGTTTGGGCACGGAAAACTGCGTGGAATAAATAGCTCCATCCTTTCCCCATCGAACAGAAACAGACAAAACGGGGATTGAAACCAGAGGTTTTCTTCAAAGCAAAAGAGCACACTTACCGGAACAACACATCTTTAACTGAAATCACAAGACATCTACCGACTGCTATCCAATCGAGATTTGCTCCGCGAGAGCTGTGTCCTCTCCCTGTCTGCCAGATGCCACAGAAATACATCGACACCCACTTTCGGCTGCTTTTAAGGCGGTGAAGCTGCAACTACCCAGGTGGAGCTTTATGATATTTAAGTGCTCTCCAGAGGCACCATCATCATTCATTGAGTTGTATTCTGTGAAATACAATTTATGAACGTGGGCAAATGCGTAATTTGTACACCAAGTAAACGCAGTGGGAAAGAGACCGCCATACGGGCCTGCATTTCGTGATACCGAAGTCGTGTTGCCCAAACAAAACTCTTTGAGCGTTGTTTTTCGCCTCTTTGGATCTGATGTTCAGTTCTTCAACCGATACATCTGAATCACAGCAAAATGTCTTTGGAAACAAATAAAATGGTCACAAAAACTCCTCATGTTTTGTCTTTGATCTATTTGATTCCATTTGAAATAGCCCTGGCAGAGCGCTGGAATCATGACAAGTTGGGCTATCTGTACCAAAGCGTGCACCATCAACGGGAAATGATAGGTTTCACCTGAAGCACACTTTAGTTTTCACCGCACAGGCTTGTGCCAACCAGCCAAAGACACCGGGCAGTTGTTGCGGGTGGGAGTCGAACTGGACGAATTCTGGCCCCACCCGGAGCAACATTTCAAGGCAAGCCCACGCGGGAACGACAATCAAACTGCGTTCTCTTTGTTTTCGCCTTTGTCACCATTTTCAGTGACCGCTGCCTCAGCGTCAAAATGATGAACACCGATTTTTCTTGTTTAGTGTCCAGCGTTTTGTTCATGAAATATTCACGCCTGCAGACCTGACTGTTGCAATTTACTCCGAACGACATCGATTAAAATGAGTGTTGCACTTCATACATAAAATATGCTTTTAGAGCCTTAACTTTTGGGACATTCCACCTTCGGCTTTGAAGCTGGACACCTGTGAACCTCGATGATAGATTCTCAAATGGAACACTGGCGAACCATGTTGAAGACGCTTGGAAGCGTCGTCCACTTTGACAGCTGTGAGAAACTTATCAGGCAGGAAAGTGTGTTGGGCGAGGCAGAAGGGAACGAACTCGGCCAGATATTTCATTCACGCAGATATAATCACTTCGTGCAGCGCAATGGCACAAAAACAAACCCTGTTTTGTCCGTTTAACCAACAAAACATTTTTAAAACCAGGCGAACAGAAGAATGTGCGACAATCTGGTGGTGGCAGAGTGCTTCTGTCAACTACTTTGTTCACCATCCTGTACCCACGAACCTGAAAAAATTGATGGTCCATGGTCAAGACGACACATTCCCCTTTTGCCCCGTGCTTTTTGCCGCCTCCCCTACTCCTTACTTTTTGCTCCCCTTGCCTTTGGACCATTTCCCAACCAAAGTCCACTGAAAATAGCAGTGGACTCCCCCTGTACGTACGTTTGGTCCTGCTGGGTCAACAAGAGTGTAAAAATAGAAGTGGCATGCAACCACCAGACTTTGGGACGACCACTGAAAACTTGAACTGCATGTGTTGGTCACACAGTTGACATGCGCGAAGCTACCTGCAAGATGAAGCAAAGCTGATCATAACCTCAAACACCCAACAGCCAAGAGGAAAAAAAAGCACACACTTGCAGTGCATTTTAACCGTTTTGAACAGTCTTGATCACATTCAGACCCTCCCATGGAGAGCCACGATCTGTGGCCTTCAGCCCTGAAACATATCAGCAAAAACAAGACAACACGGAATGGCTGTTGTGTCCAGTAACAACCTGTCAGTTGATCGTGAACAAGAAAAATGTGTGCTGATACGAGCAATGAACTCGGTGGAGCTGTTTCCCCGTAGTTGTTTCGTTCAAAAGGCATCAACCCACTTGTTTTCCAACGTTTCGTGTCACCAGCAAATTATTCACTGCATTTTCGCCATCAAAACGAGAAGTCGTCAAAGAAGTTTGGAATTTCATCCGAATCACTTTTTTGGGGAAACAGCACGACAATCCGAAAAGGCGAGGCATCACAGTGCATGCGAACAACCTGCAGTTCCTGACCAGAAACAGACCCAGGCCATTCCCATGACTGGCTAATGGATGGAAATAACAATCAAATACCAATTTCTGTCCGCTGCTCAGCCTGAAATAAACATCATCTAAAAGGTTTTTGGTTCAAAGGTTTCTAATTTGATTGCGTGAGTCGGATGAATTTTCATTGCAAATACGTATTGCATTTATGATCGAATCTATCAATCGCATGGAATGTAAACCTCCGCATAACGGTTGATTTGCGCCAACCAGATAACACAACCTGGCACTCCCACGCCATTGTTGTGATCACCGGAGATGTGAATGAGATGCTGCGAATGTCCCCAGATGGATTCGCAAACAGATCATTTCCATTTCATTAAGCCTTGGGTAGTAAATGGCACAATCTTGGCTGGTGAGAAGTGCCACGTACTCCACACGCAATCTCAATTTACACCCGACAAAGCCGAAAGCAAAAGTCGCACACAGACAGCCGAAACATGGTGCTAGGCAAGACGAAGTTCCACGTTGGAGAGGTAACCAATGCATTCAGAAACCTGAAGTTTGGATCAGGCACGAGACGCACCACAGGAGAGTCTTCGCGCAATGAGTCTGGAGCCACAAAGCACAACACGAAAGTCCCACGTGAGACTCGGTTGCCAAATTGTTTTCCCATGTGAATTGAAAGCAGCGTGAAGGTGCGTGCAAGCCAAAACACATAAAAACCTTTTCGGTTCAGGGTTGATGCTTTGGGAAACACAAAACCCTGCCGAGTGAACGAAAGCCACAGTGCACTGCCAAATTTTCAGCTGCAGGTGAAAAGCTGCACTTGAATTCTCAGGTGAGCACTGAATGATCGCATGATTCCCATTTCACAGATGGGAGTGCTAATTGTGTTTCAATTGACCTTCCTATTGAATTGATCAGTCGTTCTGTGTGGAGATCTAACACGCGCAGCAACACAAAGAGATGGTTGCTTCTGGTTCATTTGTTCTTGTCCTTGTCAGGGATTGTTCAAGCGCCGTTCCCTGTGAAATGGTTTCCATTTCAAAATCTACCCGAAGAGCAGTCGACGAAGTACGTTGAAGTTGGAGGTTGACTCGCAGCAGGCCAGTCCCATCTCAACAGACTCGCATTGTGCTGTCACTGAATACTCGTACAGCACCAGAGATGCTTCCATGGATGCATGTTCACCGGACATAAATCTGGGAGCCTTGTCATCTGTGTTTTTCCCTTGTCGCGATTTTATGAGTTGTTGGCCTGAAATCGTTCGAAACAAAAGGTTTTGAACCAGCATCAACTGCACACAGTCACTGAAGCTCCTTCTGCCACTCGAATTTTTTTGTTTGTGTGTGAACAGCCAAAATCCTAACATTTCCCAACTGAAATACAAGAGGAAGCACAGTGCACTGTTCCTTGAGTTGTAAGAATTTATTCCACTTTTGCTTGTGGGTTTGAGAGTTGTTTTGCTTGTTCTGTTTTTGGCAAAAAGAGTTCAGGGTTTTCTTTTCAGGAGTTGCAGGACACAGTGAACCGTCAAGTTGATTATTCGCTGACAGCGATGATCTCAAAGCTCGACAGACGAGGCCAGTTTGATTTTGGTGCGGCAACTCTAGTTTTTCCTGCCACTTCTAAGTGCTGCAATTGTTTTTCTTCACTTTTTGCTCCAAGTGACAACCGTTTTTGATTGCCAAGCGAAGAGGGGTCTGGTGACAGAATGTGCGTTTCATGTGAACAAAACGTGGAAAGTTGAAATATCCAGGGTCTGTCAGGCTCAAGCACCAAGCATTTCATCCTGGACCAGTGGTTCCACAGGATTTGGGCGGCTTTTGCACTGTCTTTTCTGTCGGCTGAAAACAGGCACTTTCACTTTGGGTTGGAATTTGTTGAGTTCAGGTCAAAACGCACTGCAAAAAGGTTGTTCTCACCAGCCCGGATCGTTCATACGATCTCACATCGAATGAAACAGAATGTCCTCCTTTTTCCCTCGAGGAGTTTACGTCTGGTATTTCTTGTGAAAGAGAGGTTGCTACTCAGCAGCAAAAAAATCATATGTATGTGTAATTTTGTGCACTCGGTTAACTCACTATTCTTGAATTTGGTGAGGTGCCTGAATGATGGTGTTTGCGACTTCTCACACTTTCGTAGTTTGAGGACTTTGCGCAATTTGCGCCTTGATGTGTCCTCACCTGCACTATACCACAGGTGAACAGAGTTTAGTCATGCCACATTTATGTCCTTCTGGTTCAGGTTGATCTCAGTGCGTTGCATGATCAGTTGCCGGTTTCATCGTATCACAATGACATTGTTGGCAGCGTCTCAGTGGATGTTGCTTTGTTGTGTTTTCTTCTTGGTTGACAAACAAGAAAGCAGAGCTCTTAACACAGGCGCGTTGCAAGCGCAGCAGGATACGTACACGTGAAAATGCATGGGTAAAGATCCTCGTGGCCAGGTTGGTGAACCCAGACGGGAGGGCAGGACCAGCGGGTCTGGGATGGGTCCTTTGGTGGGACCTGCCCTGGCCCTCCTGGAAGGACAGCAGTCGGTCCTTCCTGGAAGGGAGAACGAGGGCTGTCCACGAATTTCCGCTGATCGCGCGAGTTTCGAGGCGGTTTGAGTGTCGAAGACCAGCAGATAATGCGTGGACATGCAGCCTTCATACTTCCAGTTGTTGTCAATGCATAACGCAGGCTCGCTCTGAAAGACGTGCTGTAACAACCAAAACAGAGACACAGCCTTGCTATTTGAAACCTTGAGAGATAACCACCACCTTTGAACCGAGAAAGACTTACGGTGATTTTCAATTAAAATGTCGAAACTTTGTTTGTCTTCTCATGCTGACCCGATGTGACAGCCAGAAGCCGGGAACTGATCGGAGACCACTTTCTAATCACAGTCCAAGCATGTTCAGGTGTCTTAGAAAGCTGAGTGTGCAACATTGGATGTATCCTGACTGGGAAGAGAAACCTGTTGAGGAGGCTTAGCACGGCCTAAAATTCCACATGTGGGGTGCCCAAATAATCAGATTGGTGGTACAGAACTCAAACTTGCAGAGCCAATGACAAATGAGCAAAGGGTGTCGGCGTCGTTGGTCTGGCAATTGCATGTGGCACGTCGGAAAAGGACGTGTTTGCCAAACCTCCATATTGGCTGCCGAATCTCTGGCTCGCGTCTCTGTTGTGCATCGATCGCCTGCGTACTTACCCACAAGCAAACAACAACTACTCCCGACATCAGAAACAGCTTGTTGTGATCTGAGCAGGCAGGACAGATAGTTCGAGGAAAGAGCCTCTCTGGGTATGTTGAAAGCAGAGCACTAACTCAGTCCACTCCTGAAAATGCTCCTTTTCACACAATTGAACCAACGGGTATTATCAACGAGAGTGAAACGTTTCACCACAGCTGCAGGAGGTTGTGTGGTCTTGAAGGGTGCGGATGGAACTCCCAAAATAGCAAGAGCTTGAATTTGCAAGGAAGAAAGCAAACGAACAAACTTGCTCGTTTGAACAAGATGGTGCACTTCCCAACACAACGGTTGGTGGTTGATGCGATGAGAAGTACGAACTGATTACGTTCGAGAAAACAAGAAACATTGACACAAAAGAAAAACTGTGCGAGAAGTAGTTACAGTTCAGGAATCTTCTCTGCGGTGCTTTGACAGCAGTACAATGTCGGAGGAAATTAGTTGATCCCTGTTGACCTTGCCTTGGGACAGTCGATAAGTTCGGATGAAAGTTTTATCGCCGAGCGGAACACAAAAGCATGCCTCAGCATCCACTGACCTTCGAGGTTGAACCAGCTCGGGGGCAATGAGCGCAGGAGAGCCTGGAGAGAAAGAAGCCAATTAGGTTCCAAAGCGTGTTGGGAAGAGGGTTTCCATTCAACCAGCGAGAATGTTTTGTCTGTCTTCACTCCCAAAAACGCCGTTCTGTCCACATTTACCTGCTTTCAGAAAGTGTTCTCACATTTGTGAAGCAAACTCAGGAAGTGATACAAGACAGCCGGTGCCACAGATTTGAAGCACAAAAATCTCAGTTTCTTTGCAAGTGTTTCTTTGAAATCTCCATTCTTCACCACTCATTACACTTCCAGATTGGGGAATACAAACAAATTTCTGTGGCTCTCTTGCTTCAGAAAGCAGCTTGTCGGAGTGGGTGTCGTCCTTTTTGGAGACTTCGCACCGGGTACGTTAAAAGCAACGGAGCAACACATTTTCTGAAGAGACAATTGCATCTGCAGATTGTTCAAGAAATATTCACCCAAAACATGAACGAAGCCCAACCGAAACTTTTTTCATCTCAGCCGTAGATCACAGAAAGGGACGCAACAAAAATCTGGGAGTTATAGCTGAGGAGGTCACAGTAACGAGCAGATAATCCACACTGCTTAGAGTCCATATTCCCAGTGAAACTTTTTATATGCCAATTATCTTCTCTCCTTTTGCACCTGTGATGCCATGTCTGAAGACGACAGGTTCTCATCTTCTGACAGAGGTATTGTCGGGGTTATCATACCAAATAAAACTGATCCTCCAAAAACACACAACTTGTGTGAGACTACTGGTGAAGAAGAGAGGTGAGCACGTGTGTTTGCAGGAGGGGTGAAAACCCAATTTTCTGCAGCACGTACGTCTTTTGTGTGGGCAAAAACAACAGGTTTTTGTGACTGCAGAATGGTACTTGGAATTGCAAACGAATTGTCAAAGAAAATCACCTGATCAGTTGTGAAGACGAGAAACTAAGCTGAGAGCAAAGAAATCGTTGATTTACACAGGTTTAAGACACTACATCAACGTGCAATTTGCGTGAACGACAGCAGAACTCGGCAGCAGCACCTGGGGTCTGATGGCACGTCCAACATGCGTCTCTACCCGCTTCATCATCGTGCAGAATGGTAATTATCTTAACCGTAGCATATCGCGGAGAGACATGCCATCAGACGATCCTTAAATGAATCATATTAATCTTGTAATGAAAGTGGCAATTGTATCACGTGGCGCATTTGATGAATGACTCTGATCCGGAATCATCGTGCTCGGTGGCACTCATATCACCGGAATCTGACATTCTTCTGTTTGTGCACAAACCCGTCGTCCTGGCCCTTGGGCTGGCGTCTCTTTGGCTAGAAAACTGAAATGGGCAAACGGATTGTTCTTATCCGTTTGTCGTTCAATTTCTACATCTGCTTCCACTGAGGTTCGAAAGGAGCAATCTGTTCGACTCCTTTGACCAGTAGAACCATAACTTGGGTTTCAGTGTTGGTGAGTTTTGAATCCTGCAGCGGCGTCAAACCGAATTTTGACCTGTGTCAAGCCTCACGAGCAAGTGACCCTGCCCACCCCATTCCCAAATGTTCTGTCCCCAAGCTGGGACCCCACCACTGAACATTGAGAGAAACACTACAGGTAAGGTGTGGACCGATCCTCAGCCCATGCAGTAGTCGTGCCGTGATCGTTGCGCTGGCGCGAGTCAAAGAACAACTGGTTCCAGACAAATTTTTCCGTGCTCAATTCAAAGAAACTGTTAAAACATCTCTGAGAAGATTCCTTTCTCAGATTGTCTTCAGTATGTCTTCCACAACTTTTGGACAACACCACACTGTGAAAAATATTCTTTTCTGGCACAGAAAAATGTCGGGTGTCCAAAAATAATTCTCCAAACCGATTAAAGCCACGCCTGTCTTGGTTGAAACCACTTGAAATCTTTGCTCTTCAGCAGTCCGCTCAAGGTTCTTCATTGCAGCTCAAGAGCGATTGGATTCTGTGATAACTGTGAGTTTTTCTGTGCTCGTCCAACAGAACAAACTTCGGTCCCAATCCATTCCGAGCTGCTCAAGCTTTTCGAACTATAAATCGAAAAACTGGCAAATCCCACACAAGGAAACCACTTCCAGAAGTCTGTTCCTTTCACGGAATTCGCTTTCGTCTCAAGAGCACTTTCCCTCTCAACTTCAAAGAATTACTTTGTGAGGAATTTCTTTGATGTTCATAACGCCTGCTCAAAACACCAATGGGCCCAAGAGCTCTGGCAGAAATAAATTCAGCCAGGTGTGCACATGCAATGAGACACAAGATTTGGGAATGAACTTGAGCGAGAACGAGAGGAAAGTAAGTCCTTTCAGTTCTAAGAAAACAGCGAACGTCTTTTCAACGAGACGAAAGAGGGCTCGATCAGCATCGCAAGACTCAGACGACGCGCAGCCTTCAGGACGCGCAGAACGTGATGAACGAACAATGCTGCAACATGGTGCAGGGCCGACCTGCGCGCACAGTTCGGGAGTTGCCTCGCATCGTGGCTTCTCACCAATAAGGAGTAAATTGGAGGGGTCACCTTCGGTTTGGTGTTTGGCGTGTGTGCCGTGAGTTGTCCAGAGTACAAGTGTTTGGTTCCTTTTCATTCAACAGCTCTCCCCGTCTGTGCACCGGCCTTCATCAGCTTTGCCCTCGGGTGCGCCTGTGGGGAATTCACTTCCATTCGGGTCTTGTACCACAACAGTGCACTTTTTGAAGATGTTTCAATCGTGTGAGCTAAAACTCAGAAAACAACAGACAGACATTTGCACATCGTCCAGCGGGTGAAACGTCATAGATCCGCTGGTGCGGTTTTGAATTCAATGTCCATCCAAGAACAAACAACCACATGCACCCAAAACCGAAAAGTATCCGTGGTATCCCATTGTTCGCACAAAATTTGAGTCACGCACGAATACGTGACTGGTCAGGAGAAACTAGACGTTGCTCTTCTCTGCCTCTTCGACTTCTGAGCTTTGGCAACTCATTTCCAAAAATCTCGACTCACGGTCAGTAATGAGAGTGTCCGCTTCAGCGCACACTGCTCAATACATGGCAATTCCCAAGCCGAGGGGCATTTTTGTCCCTTCGCCCTTCAAAGACAGATAGCAATTGGATCGTGGTCCCCAGACTGCCGCAGCTCGGTCGCAACAAGCCTGTGTACGTCTTCCGTCTGATTGCGCCCATAGTTAATGGAGACCCACCTCCACGTTTCACAGACAATTCGTGCTTGAAGAGCGAGATTCGGGAGAGTCTGAACATGGTTCTGAAGGGTGGTTCTGCAGGGTCGAAAAATCTTGGGGGGCCTTCAGTCGAGAAAACCTCGCTGACATTCAAAGCACCAACGTCGAATCTTCTTGAAAAAAGACACACACACACAGCACTCGGTGGAAAAAGATGGTCTTGAGATGGCCTCACCATTTTGACGTCATTGCAGCAGAAATTAAACAAGACAGAACCTCGGTGTCAAATCTTCCAAAATATGGAAGTGGCTCTGTCGCTGGATATCTATTTTCCAATCAAAACAAGAAAACGGTTGCGTGAGAAAAGAATTTGTTTGCTGCAGAGCACAGGCGTGTGGTTCATTTTGTGGAGTCCTCCTCCTCACTTCCTCAGTGTGGCTTGATTTCATTTGAGGGTTAATCGCATTTAATGTCCCACTGACGCTGCAACCGAATCAAGATTGAAAGAAATCTTGTGCCAAGTCTTCAAGCAAATCAACCCTGGTGATCTCTGAGCCTTTAATTACATTGCAGACCCAAGTGATTTCCCTCGACTTCTTTCGGGGTCTGGGCTTCAGAAGAGTTTTAACCTTGCTCCAAACTTGGATCGAAGCTCAGAATTCCCATTGGCATGACGCTCATGCCATGCTACTCAGAAGAGATCTTACTGAAGAAAAGTCGGTTGGTTCCTTGCCAGAGCGCAACAACATTTTCATTTTTCCATGTTTTCTTCGAAGTTCGGATGCTGATTTCGAATAATCACCTCGAACAAAGCAGGATCCCCCCTCCCACCCTCCGATTGGAAACGTTCAGGCATGATACTTGCAGCACATGATTCGAGCGACCCAAGTCAGACTCAACATTTCCAGTTCAATGGGGTTCGACGAAACTGACACAGCTTGTCGCCGGGGCGTCGTCTACGTTCTCACAGGTGCATGTACCTTGTGGAAATTTGGTCAATTTAAAATGAAGGTTGTGCCATTAAAGTTGAAGGAGTGAAAGGTGCACACAAAAGCGCGGGCAATCCATCACTGATGCTATCAGTGTGTATGACAGCATGACGGAGCCCATCACCCCAGGTCTAATTGAATCCTCGACGAGTTAGTGAAGCAACTGCAATAGAAAAACTAACAACCTGACAATCCCATTAACTTACCTAAAGAAGCTCTTCGTCAAACTCAGCTTCTCACCAATCAACGTACTACACACTGCAGTTGTTGTTTTCCACGCTGCTCTGTTTACGAACAAAATCCATATTTGAAGACGTCAGCTTCATATTTATTCAATTCAATACACCCTGGCTGGTTGAAAAATGACGTGCATGCAATTTTGGCCTCTTGTGGCCAGATGCCACTGCATCACGTAAGTGATTCTTTCATTCGGTGTTGGTGTCTCAGAATAAATCTGTCTTTTGAACCAAACCCAAGTAAAATTGTCCTGGAGATGTCTTGCGGTCGGCTTACAAAATGAACATTTTTTGTCCCAACTGACCACAAGAAGAAGGCTCAGTCTGGTCCAAAAACTTCCTCCGTCGACCTTTTCCGCACTTGTATGATTATTGCGCGGGCTAACTTTTGCATTCATACGGCTGGTCAGTTGCTTGACCAACCTGTGGTCACATTGCTGGTTCTGCTGGAAACAATGGTAATTGGTTCGCTGGCACCGCAATGCATGCAAACATTTGGATGAAACTTTCGGCCTCAACAACGGGTACGAAGACTCAGGGCTGGTCGTGGATGGGCTGAGAAGGTCAGCCACTCTGGACGATCGTGCATGCACAAGCCAGACAAACAAAACATCTCAAGCTTTCTGAGGGCACACACAAAACTTGGAGCTGAACCGCATTATAACGCCTGCAAGAAAGAAACATCCTGATAATCGTTATGTATGTGTGCGTGTGTCAGTGTAGGTGTGTCAGTGTACGTGAGTGTGCGTGTGTGTGTATGTGTGTGTTCCGCGCAAGTTCGATGAGTGGAAACCATCGGACTTCAAACACTGGAGGCTGCAGCGACCTGAAGCCTGCGCTGAAAGTTCCTTGGTCACAAAGTACAAGTAATTTACAGGTATTAAGTTTCATTTTGTCTTTTCGTCTGCGTCAAGGACTCTGTTCCAGCTGCAAAACAGATGGCATCGATTTGTAGTACCAACGCACAATCGTATACGGATTGAACAATGCAAAAAGGTCTTCCACTGTTCCGTGAACAATGCCAACGACTGTTTGTGGGCTTTCTTCAAAGAGACGAAAATAACATTCAGCTTATAATCAAAGTGTGGACCCACGTGTTACACACCCAACGTGATTGATTCATTATTGACATGAGCCGAGCTCGATTTTCTGTAACCGTTGCTTTCTCTGACATCCCGTCGAAAGCATCTGTTTGGAAGGTGCGTAAATCACGGACCGCAGTGGAAACAAGAAATCAAAGAGTGGTGTGCATGCAAGCGCTCCGGGAGCAAGGTTCTGTGGGGGTCGGAGGAGACCTGAGGATCGCTGATGGACTCAACTTCCGCACACAATCATGCAAATTCACTCTGCAGATGTGAATGGTCAAAACTATTCCCAACTTCACCGCAGTTTCCTGGATTGGAAAAACTCGGGTACGAAACATTTTTCGTTCACAGTCTTCCTCACAACAAACTCGTGTCAACACATTGAGGAGAAAAATGTCAGAACCACCAAACAGCTTCTCTGTCCTTTCCTTTTCAAAAGTATGCGCCAAATGAAAGCCAGGTTTCTGTTTGTTTCATGTGCAAAATATTCAGTGAGCACTCGCGGAAGAATAGGAAAAACGCAACACAGAACCTGAAACATGCACCAAATGCGACACATGTACCCAGCGCTCCCTTTAACCCATTTCCAAATCTGGACGAAGACGTGAGACTGATCGAAGAGATCCACTTCATTCCGGGAATCCTTCGGGCTGGTCGTTTTCCAATCCTCTGCTGAGACGCTCCGCACTCGGTGATAAGACAACCACCAATCAAGCTGAAACGCGAGCAATCATTTTCTAAATGACGGAAGCTGTTCAATTTAACACACTGCTACACAGGACCTCGTTTGCAGGAGGTTCCTGAATCTAGGAGGGAGCGAGTCTGCGCTTCGTCTGAACCCGACGACAAACGATTCGTGAGGTTTGCACCTTTGTTCTTCTGTTCCCTCGGTGGACCCCAAGGTCTGATTTATTCACAAAATACTGCAAGCGATTCTCTCCAAGTGACAGTGGGTTTCCTCAACCTTCTTGTGTTGTGTTCAAACCTAACGCAACCAAGTTTGAAGAATGGCCTGACGTGGTTGTTAATCACTGGTTGTTCACTTGTCCTTCAGTTGTCTGTGTCTGTGTCACCGTTCTGGCAATGGGGATGTTGGCGGACACCGAACAACTCCAGAACGAACAACGTGCTCGGCTGCGGACCTAGCACGCAGTGTGCGCGGGTCCCAACACCCACTTCCTCGGTGTCACACAATTCGCTTTTCACGCAATCCGTGTCGTCTTTTCTTTCACCCCGGCACAACAGGTCTATATGGAGCACAGGTCTCTCTTGACCCTTGTGAACAAACAGCTTTTGTCAAGTGTGCGTGGGACAAGACCTTCAGGGCAAATCTTGAGAGAAACGCGTCGTCAAGTGAAGAAGATTCATCACACCATGCAAGTTTGTGTGTCAGAGTACGGAGTGTCCAAACAGCCTTTGCTGTCTTGCTGTCTTGTTTTTTTCTTGTTTCTCAAGACTTCTCTGAAAAAGCACTCAAAAACGCTCAAGGGACATGTGCAGATCAGAACGACGTCCACTTTTTGTTGGACTCTGTGTTGAATATGCATTGCAAAACTTCAACAAGTCAAAATCCGACGGGTTTTCAGCCTGAAGAAACACAACGGTTCCATTTCTTTCAATGGAGAACAACGAAGCGCTTCTTTCTCGCGATAAAGCCTGTCTTTGAAATCAAACGGCGTGCTTGGGAAACCTGTGAGTGTCGTTAGAAGTGCCTCGGAGAACGGAAATGGTGCAGAACAACAACTTACACGGCAAGCAATCTACTTCATGGCTGCTCCATAATCTGCTGCCAGTTTTAGCCTGCAGAGAAACATGTTCACCCAGAGTTCGTAATTATCATCGGGAATCGCTCCCATCTGAGACGAGAACCTTCAACTTGGGAGGAAGGAAACAAAATCGTTCTTGTTATTTTCTTGTTGGATTCGAAGCACGCGGCAATGGGAATTCAGGCAGAACGTTTTGAGATTGCTTGGGATGAGGGGGGGGGGAGTACTTGAAAACGAAGATCTTCGCGTCTTAAATTGAACATAAAAAGAGGTAAAGTGGAGGTTGCATTCCTCACAGATCAATGCAAAAGCACACACGAAGACTGAGTCAAAATAGACCAAATTGCGACGAAAATCAACGTTCAAGTCAATGAACAAACGTTTGGCAAGGTTTCCAGGAAGAAAAGGACACGTATGCGTGTGAGTGAAAAGCCTGATTGAGCCGAGCCGATGATTGATTTTAGATCCCATTTCCAACGTCAATGTCACCAGAACGTCAGGTAAACATCAAAGCAGATAATGCGCCATAGATAATTCATGCACAAAATTGAGGAACCTGACGACTGAAAAGACGATGGATTTACTTGGGGAGAACCTTGACTTGTCACTTCGCAGGGGAATCAACAGCGGTTCTCATCCATGATGACACTTTGTGCAAAGTATGCAGTGACACATCCAAGAGAAACTTGGCACGAAAAATATGGACCTGCCCAAACAAAAGAAACGAATGCATCACTTGCGTAAGCACGCCGACCAAGTGTTTCTCCCACAAGATGAAGCCTTGATTCAAACGTGCAACAAACTGGACTTCACCAAAGACACAAGCTGGCCAGGAACTTCGTGAGGTTTGGTTGGTTCTCTCCCAGATACCTGATTCATCAATGGAACCAAGGTAAATTTGTTCAGTTGCATTTGAGGTGTGTGAAGCCCCACCTGGCAACCGAGCGAAATTTTGATTTCGCGAGACAAGTCTAATTTTTGGCACCCCGAAGTCCAAGCCTTGTCCTGCCCCTTCCCTTCTCGGGGTATGACTGAAATAGGTGACTGAAATGTGATCCTGCGAAGCGCCATTTCTGAACAGCCGAGAACAGATGTACAACAGGAAGAACACTGTGGACTCAAACCACACTTGTTCTCCTCAAACGACAAGATCTTCAAGATGTGCACAAATCTCACTGTATTGACCTGTGCCTGCCGGAAGAACATCTCCGTTTTACATATGGACATTTGAGTACGAGTCTTGAATCTATCTTGACATTTATGACAAGATGTAAATGGGACGAATATAGAGTGGGCAGGGATCAGAAGGATCACTGCACTCCCCCAAGTGCCTGTCACTTGGAGTATCAGGCGAATCCAGTTCTCTTGTGTGTTTTCCAATTGTGGCTATTCTTCAAAGAACAATTTTTTATGTATGACTTATGGATTTGACTGAGAGTCATGCGATTATGGACCGTTTCTTGCATTCACCGAGCGACACTTGCTGTCATCACGAAGTCGTCACACGAAAGAATGAAAAAAAAAACACTCAGTCTGCGGCGTGATGGGAAAAGTGGTTCTGTTGTGTTCAACAACGTTCGGAATGGAACCAATCTGAATCTAAACCGATAAATTATGCAAAAAACAGTCTGTGAATACAAACCACACCCACACACTCATGCGCTCAACTTTTCACTGGCTGTTGCTGTCTTCTGTTCTGTCAACTCCATTGTTTTTGTTGATCATCAACCAGCAGGAGCAAGTATTGTGCGGTGCCTGGGTCTCGCTCTGGCGATCTTGGACAGCCTTGGGAACGAAGCCTAATCGTGTCACAAGCTTGAAAAGGCATCCTGGAAACGTCGTTCCTGTGCAGTACATTCCAATCAATAGTCTTCAATAAATGTCTGGCGTGATTTGTGATTTCACTCAATTATCTCGGCTTCGTATTGAGTTATGACAGCGAGATGTAAGAGAATAGTGGACCGACGCGGCGTTCGAATGTCGTGTTTGCTTGTCTTGTTTTCGACGTATGACCCCTTCAATTCAACACTTGAAAGGTTGCACTGTTTGACAGCTTGGGGCAAAATGCTACAAGCTGACCACGTAGACCTGCATTAGCTATGGACTCAGACACATCCCAGAGTTGTCCAAATGGTGTCGGAACCTGGAGCTGTCCAAACTGTGCAACAAAAACACGGACATTTTTGCGTTTGTGTGTACACCAAGGCAGAGAACTTTGATGTGTGGTATTTTTTCTCACTTTTTGACGTCAGTTCTTTTCTTCATAAAACTTGTTTCTTTCTGAAGAACAATATTCCAACAGAAGAGAAGCACCTTGGCGCACATCTTTCATGAAAACGACTCATATTCCGATTTGGTTCTTGTCTGCGATGTCTCTTTCACTCTGTCTATCACGTACACTGTGCCATCCTGCAATCATAAATTTCCATCTGGATTATCAGGACAACATCTATGTTGGCGAAACGTCCCAAACGAATTTGGCCCTGTTCAAATGCAAACCTTTGCTAGAACACCGACGTTCTTCCAGAAGTTGATGTTGGGCACCATCTCTACGCCCCGGGCTCCTTTGACGGCGTACATGAAAATGACGCCGACCAGCAGGTACGTGAACACCAACACCACCAGTCTGAAACAGGAGTGTTGTGATGCAAATTTGGCTGAGAGTGGACAGTGTACAAATGCGGCCTTCATCCTCCAAAGTCTGGTGGTTTGGTCCCAAAAATCCCGGAAGTTTCGAACAAAGTCTGTGGAAATCGCGCCTGATTTCCCTGTTTATCAGTGCACTTACAGAATGCAAAGCACACTGCCCACACTGAGTCCGCTGCTGTCCGGGATCGCATCTCCAGTCGGACAGGCGTATTTCGTTGTGAGGGTGATTTTCTGCGTGACAAACATAGAATCCACAAATTTGGTGAGTTCTCTGTCAACACAGAAACTTCGTTTTGAACTTACTTTGCACCACAGATGTGCATGCGGTTTGCTCACATAATTGTTGCCGTTCTGAGGGCCAGCTGAGGCACTTCCTTCTTGGTTCGGGTCACAGTGGTATGTGATCTCCGTTGACCTGACAACAAAATTAAACTGATCTCCGTCAAAAAATGTTTTTCGTGGAAAGTCCTTTTGTCCGGTTCAAAGCTCAAATCTTGCAAACCATTCTCCATTCTCAGCACAGCAGAGTAAACTTTTCGACACCAAGGCCGCGTTGGAAAATGTTTGAACTGCCAAAACCCACGGGCCCCAATTCCAACTTCAAAAACATTGCCACAACCCTGAGACTTTCAAGTAGAATCAGCTGCGCGCCTCTTACATCAGGCAAATTTTCTGCACAAGAGGGGGGGGGGAGAACTCGGAAGTGCTTGTTCGCCAACCAGATGCAGGGCAAAAGCAAATATCACTTCGCTTCGCGGCTGCTTTCAGACACCGAACAGAAGGGGAAGCAGTTCACGATAGGCCTGGATCCGGTCAAACGAGGAAAGCATACCTTCCGTTTTGCGTCACCGTGACGGCCAAGTCGCCACTGCCGTCGCTGCTGGGCGCCCACTCAGCGCTGGCAGCGGCACCAGCGACGTTCCACGACATGTCATTCTGCTGGTCGTGGGCACAGACCTGCAGACACATGGAAATGCACCATCACTGTGGAACCTGGATCAGCTCAGTGATCTGAGTCTTGCGAAAGGCGGGGAAAAGACGGAGTGTTGAACCGTGCAGCCTTTTTCGCACAAGGCAAAACAACAAAAGCCACAGCACAGTGAGGTGCAGTTTACCATTGTATTGTCAAAACAATTGAAACTGTCATAATAATCCGAGCATGGATTGTAGTTGAAGAGATCTCCTATGAAATACCTGGAAATGAAAAATTTGACAGAAACTGTCACACTCTTTGCCTGTCTTTGAAACAATTATAAGAGCAAACTTTTGGTCAAGCCAAAAGAAGAAACAAGCCATACTTAGCTGCACCCGGATTATTCAGTGGTGATATATCAATGGTGCCTTGGTTCGTCACACATTTGCACACATCCGTGGGTTTCTTGCACTTCAGGCTCGAACACGAGAAAATGGCAAACATTGACATCAGCGTCAAAAGCGTGAAGTAAAGTTCCATTTCGAATGAGAAAGCTCAGAACTGCGATGTCCCTTTCACAATCGAAGGAAAACAAGTTCATGTGACTTTTATCTCCACGTGAAAACCTCTTTCGTCATCTTGCAAACTTGGGTCCATTCAGCACAATCAATGCACAGGTCACGAGACAGCTGTTCATCTTAGGCAAGTTCTGGAGGCAGCACACGGAAAGGAAACCATGCACGCATGCAGACGAAGTTAATCGGAACCAGTCCCTGCAGCTGATGAACAGAACACTTTGCATGTGGTCAGAGAAACTTCGGGACTCTGTGTCCTGCAGGCTTTGATCTGGATAGGCTGTGAGGGGCGAGTCAAGTGAGGGTTCTTCCAAACACAAGCAGAAAAAAACCTACTTGGATAATTTTTTTCAGTGCCTTGGCGAACTTACTCTCCTGGACTTAACTGTCACAGACGTTGTCAACACGCTCGATACGCAACGCCTTTTCACTGTCTGACGTTTTACTTTTTCACCACACCAAATCAATTGCGACTGCACGGTTACCCAATACACAAGGATCTGAAGTGACCTCTCAGGCTGAGTTGGAGCTGCTTTGTTCAATCAATTTGAAACACAAACAAAGCAACTCCAACCGAGGAAGAGGTCAGGCCAGACCCCTGGAGCAGCAGCAGGTGGTGCCCATGTGCCCCTTGGGTCCGGCTTGACCTCGACCTTGTCGCAGCACTTGGTTCCCAACACCAAATATGCTCAGAATGTGCTTGGTGACATTTTGTTGGGTCATTCAAATCTGGATTGTGACAAGTCACGGAACACAAGAGCAAGCATGTCGACGTGGTTGTTTTTTCAAGAAAAATCACGAGCTCAGAAGGCCATCAACAAAACAAAGGACTCCCTGAGAAACTGCTTTGTCAAAAAATTGAGATGTATTTCTCACCATTGCTTCTGGTCTCACTTGAAGCATCACGGACCCTGCCATCCCACCCCAATGATCAATGGCGTGACCTTTCAAAAATAGAATCTCTGTCTGCCCCTGCAGGAAAAAACAACATGACACAAGACTTGTCCCCCACAACAAACGCGTGTCTTGTTAATTGCAGGATTCTCGGGGTCAGAATCAAAAGTTATTGTCACTGACTTTCTCCGCAGCGTGCGAGACGAAGCTGCATCTGACCGTTGTGCATGGTAAACTAGCCGTGCATTGATACTCCAATGTCGTCGCTGTTCTTTTGACATCGCTCCCCTGTTTACCCTGTCCAAACAAACCCCCTTGCACCCCAAACTTTCACCCAACCCACCACCCATAGAAAAAGACCTGAAATTTTATGCCATAATTTTTCGAAACTTTTAGCATTTTGACAATGAAACAACAACACCAAGCGAAAGGTCAGGGATGAAAAGCGCTGCGTAGTTCGTCAACACGGAACAGGCCCCAGTCCAAACACCCATTAAATTTCTGCATTCCCTCATCCCAACCTCATTTCAAGCTAAATCCTTTCCCAACACAGTTCTGTTTCAACACGACAGGACAAAACTCCTTGTGCCTTTTCGGGAACGATGTATGGAAAGAAACTTTCTCCCCACTCCTGCTCCTGACAACATCAAAATTGTTCTTCCACATCGCGCGCATTCACGACTCTCAAACGGAGTCATACTGTGATGTTCCTCCTTTCACCTTTTGAACAGCGTACACAGTCCCATCCTGAAAGTTTTGAAGGACCTCGTTTTCTCAGGCGTTCAGGCGTGTTTCACAACAAACAAGCAACGACCACGTTGACACCCTCATACCTTTGCTAGAACACCGACGTTCTTCCAGAAGTTGATGTTGGGCACCATCTCTACGCCCCGGGCTCCTTTGACGGCGTACATGAAAATGACGCCGACCAGCAGATACATGAACACCAACACCACCAGTCTGAAAGAAAGGCTGTTGAATTTCATTCAACCACAAGAGGTTGAGGACAACAGAACCAGTTTTGAAGAGAAAACAAAGAACGAAAGAAACGTTCATTACACTATGCAAAGGACACTCCCCACGCTGAGTCCAGCCCCTCCTCCACCGCCTCCACCACCTCCTCCAACTGGGCAGGCGTATTTTGTGGTGAGGGTAAGTTTCTAGACATGTAAAACGACAGTATATATCATGTCAGTCAAATGTTTACGATTATATCTTGAATGTTGGCGATGGCTAATTTTTCGCACAAAAAGAAAAGCTGCTTTTCCTCGAACGCACATAGCTGCTTGCTCCTTCCTGAGCGTCGCCCTCCACAGTTTCGTCACAGTGGTAAGTTATTTCTGTTGAACTGAAAATTTCAAAGCTCATTTCAAAACAAAAAGTGGTTCAAAGAAGAAAGCTGTTTCTCGACTCTGGAGATTCAAAAGGGCATTCAGCTTGTTGGTTCTGATCTTGGCCACGTACTATCCGTTTTGTGTCACTGTCACAGCCAAGTCTCCGCTTCCGTCGCTGCTGGAAGCCCAGGTTGCGCTGGAGGCGCTCCCAGCCGAGTTGTACTGGAAACTTTGTCCGTCGTAGACACACACCTACGACAAAAAGAAATGCCCAAGAACTTCTGCAAAACGCACTGTGTTGCTTTTCTTCAACAAGAGAACAAGTGTGTTGTTCTGTTTTGCCAACACACTGCGTTTCGTTTTCTGAAGCAAGAGTTACCATCGTGTCGCCGGCGCACGACCCGTCATAGTAGTCCGAACAAGGATTGTAATTGTACTGGAAGCCGCTCCCGGCGTAGATGTAGTATCTGAGCTCAACAAGAAAGAAGCCGCCCTTGGAAGAACTCTTCACTTCCCTTCTGAAAATTTGCATTCTTGTTCGATCATATCGACTGAAACTGACATACTTGGCGTAGCCGGAGCCGTCATCCAGGGGCGTCAAGTCGACGGTTCCTTCATCCGTCTCACACTTGCAGGGTCCGGATGGAGCTTCGCACTCCAGACCAACACAAAGCCCGACATGGGCAACGAGCAACAGAAAGAGTTTCATTGTGAAGTGGAAGATGTCCGGCACAATCTCAGGATCTCTGACCTCAGCCCTTCCTTACAAAAGAGCAAAAGTCACATGACATCTGATCTTTATCTTCGTACAATCGAAATTGCCCTTTGTTGACACAACTTGGCAACTTGTAAGGAATCGCATGGTCGTTCAGTATTCGCACTTTGTTTCACTCGCGCGAGCTCTCGCTTCTGAACACCAAAAACAAATTACTTTGTCCTTCAATTCATTTCAGTGTGAGTGTCGCACCATAAGTTGAAACATGAACATTTTCTTCATTCGTTTATTCAAGTTTCTGCAAACGATATTTGGCGCCGCGAGAAATTACATAAAAACAAACAAACAACAAAAAAGTAAACAAATAAACAGATAAGTAAATAAATAAATAAAATAGAACAACAGATTTTCTCTTCAAGTTGATCTTCCATTGTAAACGACAAACTTAACACACCCAGCAACACAAATTAACTCTTCGAAAAACACCGAGAAAACGCAAAACTCAAAAAACGGCACCAAACGGAAAACGACAGATCGTTTTTTCACCACAAAAGAAGACGCATTTCCAGATGCCGGTCGGAGGCATCCAGTTCAACGCGACTTCTGCCGAACAAAATCTCGATGTCATGGCACCTGAATGTTGTGACTTTGGAGTTCGGATCACGTGTGTTCGAAAACAAGAAAGAGCAGTTTTGATCACAGACGTAGATTTACGAGGAAACGTCGTCTACAACTTTCCCGTGAGCCAGCCGAACTCCTGAAAAGTAACGAAGCATTGATCCACACCCGCGTCCACCTTGAAGCTGGCAGAACAGCTACATGCATGCCATACACCTTCAGACAACAGACGGAAAAGGCCTTGGCTCTTTCATGGTGGCCAAGCGCCGAGTCCCTTGGTTTAGAAAGCTGAGGCAGGAACTTTGTCACAATCATCCCAATGGCTTTTCTTAAATTTTCAAGGACTGTCTTTCCAAAGTTTGCAAAAACACAAGCCTGTCTGACGCAACAGTGGGGTTTCACTGCAGCAGAAAATTTTCCCACGAGTTTCAGACAGCACTTGCCGTGTGCAAAATCCAGTTTTTGGTGTTTTTTGACAAGGTGATGAGGACTTGGTGTTCACCATCGGTTGTGATAAAGACTGGCACGGTTGCTTCTGTGAGTCCACATACATGGACCTGTAACTCGAAGCGTGACTCCAGTGACACCAGGGGCAAAGTTTTTCTGCTTGAAAGGGGGGACACCTTTCTGCACTTGGCATTGAGTTGCACTCATTAAGTTTTGTCCCCGCAAGATACTGACCTGAGACTTTCGGACGGCGATTGGGTTGATTTCCACATTGATCAACACCGGCTTTTCCACTTTCAAACACCTGAACAGAACAAAAAGTCCCTTTGCACTCCAGGCCGAAAAACTGTTGGGTCAACTGAAGTTGTGGTTTCATTTTCGAACGTTTACTTTGTGTTGTACTCACTCAGCGACAGTGCGCCTCAGTTCCACGGGTGTTTTTACATTGAAACCTTGTCCCCCAAAAGCAGTAATAATTTTGTCATAGCGGCTGTCAGGCAGCAAACTGATTGGCAGAATCCTGATGAAAATACACAGACGCTGAAAAGTAGTGATGAAACAACGTGCTGATGTGGACCGTTTTGGTTTCTGAGAGTCAACTTACCCGGTTGCAGGATCATCCACATCCTTGAACGTATCCGCGTCGACGCCATTGCCAATGCCATTGTTGTTCAAAACTATCAAGATGATCGGCAAGTTGTGCCTGAAAACAAGATGAGGAATCTTGCTGTAAAATCGATTCCCCAAACTGCAGAAGAGTCGTTGCGTCTCGCTATTTGTGAAACGGGAGGTCAGAGGAAAAGGAAAAGAACAGAAGGCAAAAGAAGAATGTGCTCAGTAGGAAAGGGGGCGGGCAAGTGCCGACCCATGGTCAATCAGTGTTTGAAAAAAGAAGATCCACTCACAACCCACACACTCAAGCACCAACAATTGAAACAAACTGTGATGACAGTCTGGCACAGATCAAATATTTCATCAAGCAGTGGGCAATGTCAGAATTCGTTTGGACGCATCAAATTTTCTTGGGAGGCAATTGCACCCCCCTCGCCCCAAACCTTTGTTGAAACTTTTTTCAGTGCACAGCACTCAACACAGAACTTTGGTTTGTATCTCCAACACTCACCGCACCATTGTTTCCACTTCCATTCCCGCAAAGCCGAAGGCGCTGTCTCCCTGAACACACACAACCCGCTGGTGCGGCGCGTGGTCCCGACACCACAGCGCCGCGGCGATCGCGAACCCCAAACCAACTCCCATCGTACCGAACGTCCCGGCGTCCAATCTACGTGACAAAAATCACGCAAAATTTCTCTTTTCACGTCAGGTTGTTAGTTAACAAACTGGGGAGGAGCCGTTGAATGCGCCAGTCAGTGTTCAACATTCCAGGCTCTTTACCTGTGTCTGGGAAGGTAGTTTGGAAGCATCGTTCGCCCAATGTCCATGGTGTTTGATCCTTCGTTGACGATGATGCAGTCCCTTGGCAAGACGCTCTTGATCTGTGAACAAACTTTGTGGTGTCAACTTTGAACTGTGTTTCACACAGAGAAAGCAGGAGCCAGTTTGACCTGACTTTCTCACCTCATTCAGTGCGCAGTAGAAGTTCATTGGTATTTCCCGATCGTCCACATTCGCCTGAAATATTACCGGATATTACGGCTGACAAACATCCACTACATAATTGAGAGATTCGACATGAAAGTCTGTTTCATGCCGCTGAAGTTTCGAGCAATTTAGCTGCTAGTATGAGCTGTCACCTTGGTAACCAGTTCGTTTTGCTTGATTTTTTGTTTCAGCTCAGCCCACCACGGAGAAGAAGGGAGCACTGCGAAGCCTTTGTGCGACTTTTTGGCTTCCTCATTCATCTGAAAACAAAAACAAGTCAGCAAACCGGTCACCTTTTGACACGCACGGCAAAACTTTTGATATTCAACCCGTCGTCTGGGCGTGAGTACCTGCGTCACGACACTGTTGAGATCTCCCTGGAGACTCATGGCGGACTTGTTATTTCCCAACTCTTCTGCGTGTATGTCAACCTGAAAACGTTGAAAAAAATATGCCCGCATGAAATTGCCTTTTGCCCCAGGATTCTGTTCACAGAAGTTGTGCTGAGCACAGCAACTCACCTGAATAATTTTTACATTGGAATCGAACCTGGGTGGCAAACCAAAGTGTAATATCCAGTTGAGACGAGCACCAAGCAACAAAATTACACCGGCTTGCTGTAATGCTCTGGAAAAAAACATCGAACGTCAGTTAAAGTTCGAACGTTTGCATTGCAGAAAGTGTGAGAGTGCGGAACACTCACTTCGATCTTGCTGCAGCTATGCATAAGGGATGATCATCCGGAAGAACACCTTTCCCCATCGGTGTGGGTAAGAAAGGTAGTTTGTGTCTCTCTATGAATTCTCTGATAGGCTTTTCAGCTCGTCCATAGGCAGCCCCTGAAGCAACAGCCAACAACACAAAGCCAAAACGTTTGCGGTTCACACACCAATGTCACAAGTATGCAATCAATATCAGAGTTATCTCACCTTTTCCCACAATAACAAGTGGTTTCTTGCTGGCAAACAGTAGAGAAACTGCCTGACGCACCGCATGTGGGTCCGCCAACAGGGCTGGGGGAGACGGTGATCGACCACAAAATCTATGAAACATACAAGTGCATCCCTCTCAGGACAACGTCGTTCACCACATCACTGTCTGACACTCACGACAGCGACTGTTCAAAACACGTGATCACGTCGTCAACATAAGATCAAATACCGAAGTTTGTCTGACGGAATATTGCCGCCAATCATTTCAGCCGGTATGTCCAAGTAGGCTGCACCTGGTCTTCCGTGTGTAGTCATGCGAAAAGCCTGCAGAAAAGTATTGCTTTGCCTTTTCTGGTGTCTTGCTCAACAAATGAGGCAACGAATTTGTCCAAAGTTTCTTCAAGCTGACCTTCTCAACAAAGAATGGCATCGATGCGATGCTGCTCGGCCTCGCTGAATATTTCGTGTACAATCTGGCACTCTCGACCTGAGAATATTAACTGCGAGTTTTGATACAGACAACCATGTCTGTCCCACCAAAGTATTTCAATCACATTGTCCTCATCTACAGAGAACCTTGACAAGTTTCTCACAAACCTGTGGCCATTCCTGGAAACCACCCATCGACTCATGATTCGCGAAGCTTGCACCGGAGATGACCAACACTGGCCTGAAAGTGAATCGGCCCTCTCAAACACAGATTTGCGTTTCAGTTGTTGCATTTCTTCGACAATTTCGTGAATAAAAGCTGATAAACTTCTCATACCTACCAACCATTCTCCATCGCATTCGCCATACCCCCAATGGCGTGAAGTTGCCCAGGTCCAGACACTGTCAAACACACCCCGGGTCTGAAGAAAAATTCCGCAAATTCGACACCCAGGTGTCTGCTTGCAATGTGGACAGAAAGATGTCACTGCAGCATACTCAAGTGTCTCATCATACGAGGATCTATCATTTAATTCTGAGAATGGTCATGATCGGAACATTTGCACATGTTGAAGCTCTTTGACACAGTTTCCACTGTTTTACAGTCTGCTTGGGAACAAATT
>JAAUXT010091598.1_pt1 | contig 36388 bp, 45 predicted proteins | sample 7278171 | NCBI WGS metagenome assembly JAAUXT01 (sample SAMN14350112, study PRJNA611818) | marine sediment metagenome | isolation source: surface marine sediment (1.8m) | place: French Polynesia: Moorea | collected 2018-08 | reverse complement strand
GTGCCCTTCTGAACGTTTGTTGGATCTGGAATAGAAGCTCAGGTGCTTGCGATGAGCCACTGCCCCGTGCACATGCCTGCAGTCGTACGCTCGCACAACCACGATCTGAATGCTTGCTTGCATGTGCCATTGCTCCCTTGAAGTCGGATTCTTCTCGTCCTTTTTCACTGTGAAACTCCAAACTTGCAGAAAAGATTGTGTCAAACTGAACTAATTCACCGACATTTTTGTTTGGACACAACATGAACACTCAAACTCACGAAAGTGGTTGAACTTTTTGGCATTGACGTCCGTGAACAAATCAATTTTCAAGTTGTGCAGATCCATGTGCAGCTTCGGACTGTCGCAAAACTTTGGCACCACAGAAGCTGAACCAACACACACGTTTCTTGTCAAGTTATTACAAGATTTGTGTACTTTGTTGGCATGCATCGACATCCTTCAAAATCGACCTGTCGTTTCTGTCCATTTATGAGAGATTAATTATTCAGAAGGAAAATTCATATTCCGGTAGGATGAAGTGAATATTCGTTGGCAACGATTGGCTGTAGAATTCAGTTCGATCAGATAATCCCTCACCAGGCGATCGGACGAAGGACTTCTCAAGAAAATGACAGTTGCTGGAAGAAAAGACTTGAAATTTTATTTTTGTGAGATGCCGTGATGCAATAAAATAGAACATTCTACTGTGATCGGAATATGAAAAAGAGTTTCATTGTATTCATCGTGTGTTTATCCGCTTTGAGAGGTGACGCTACAAATGGTCAGTCAGTTTCTTGTTCGATGCTTCGTGTTTCGTTTCTGATCCGCGCAAAAGTTTTGGTTGGCACACTTGCAGACTTCGCTTGAGTTGCAGTTGTCATTCATTTTTGGCGCGAAGAAACCACAAGAGTACGTCAATTCCTGAAAGACCGTGCATGCACGTTTGGTTGGCTTGAGGTGCACAAGAACAAACTGTAGTGCACACACAGGGGCAAATCCAGACTCAGGGACGACTTTTGTCCTTCCGGCACCTTTGGTGTTCTGGTCAACTACATCAGTCTTGTTTTCGTTGATATTCTAACTTTTCTAATGGAAGTTTCATGCACAATGGATAACTCTAAGCTGACTCAACATGCAGGGAACAGCCTCCTGCGAATCCAAGGCAAAACTGTTGCTGAAAGTCACAACAGTTGTTGCGCATTCATGGAGGTGAAGCTCTCAGTTTGAGCACTGTCAGACATTGGTTCGGAAAATTTGACAGTGGTTTTTGTGATTTCTCTGTGAAGAAAACTACGAGGCATGTTCAACAACTCTTGCGTCGGATCCGGTATGAAGTCCATTTTTTGGAGTTGGACAGCGGCATCCACAGACAACATTTTTTATTGCTTTGCAAACATTTTTAATGATTTCTTCAAAAGATACAGACTCATCAACAGTTGCAAAAAATTTGTCAAACTTATTTCTGTCGGAATGTCAGTCAAGCTGGCAAAAGTGGATTGTCCGTGGGCGTATCCAGATGGAACTTGCTGGACTTTCAGCCAAGTAGTCGGTGGTCTGTTTCCAACCAAAATCACTCAAAACTCCACATGCAAGCAGGCATGAGCGCCAACAGAAGGCCATTCTGGCAAACGCACGGTGGAACTCGTCCGGCTGAATGGCACCGATGACAGCATTGACCTGTTCGATGACCTCCGGGATGTCCTGGAAACATTGGCCCTTCAAATGACATTTGATGTGTTGAAAGATCCAGAAGTCCGCAGGTGCTAGGTCAGGCAAATATGGTGGGTGTCCAAGAATTTGAGTATTTGTGTTCCTTAGGTAGTTTTGCATGCGTGCAGAGCGATGGGCAGGGGTGCCGTCGTGGTGGAGCAACCAGGAATTGGTCGCCCACATCTGGGGTTGGCATCGGCACACAGTATTGTGGAGTTGTCTCATGATTGTCAGGTACAGATCAGCGTTAATCCCACGTCCGTAGGGCATGTACCTCTTCAAAATGATCCCCTGCGCGTCGAAAAAGAGCACTAGCATGACCTTGATTGTCGCTCTTTCCAACTGGACCTTCTGTGGGTGGACCTCTCCTGGGGATAACCACACTGAAGTTGCCTGTTTTGAAGCAGGGTCGTTGGAAAAGATCCAGCTCTTGTCGCCACTCACAATGGATGACATCAAGTTGACACGCCTCCTGACAAGGGCCAAGTTCTGGTGACACACTGCAAGTCGAGTCTGCTTTTGGGCGGCAGTTAACAGGTGGGCAACCCACTTGGCTGGCCTCTTCCGGAGTTGCAGGATCTTGCGCACAGCCTTGTGGACACTTCCCAAACTCAGATTCACTTGTCGCGCCAGTTGCCTGATGGTGAGCGTTTTGTCAGCCTGCAGGAGTCCCTGGATTTGCGCAACTTTCACTGGGGTGAGCCTGGGTGGTCGCCCACTCCTTGGGCGTGACCTGACAGTCGTCACTCCTTGGCAAAATCGATGTGCCCAGCGGTTCACAGTTGACCTTGAGTACGCAGCTGGCCCGAAGCTGTTCACGATGTGGCGGAAGATATTTGGGTTGGACATGCCCAAGGGAAGAGAAGGCAAGCACAACAGTGTCAGGGAGCTCGAGGTGTGGTGCACGAGGTATACTGTAGACGAAGTTGGTGGTGCGATCAAGGGTCCAATGCGCTTGCCTTGGTGCTGTCGGATGTGTGTTTGCAACAAGTATTCTCACCAGTGCACAAATGTCCGGCACGCCCCTGAGGACCACCCAGACTGTCAGGAGATCCCAAGCGATCGATTTCAGTCCGGAAAAGTGAGAATGACGTGCCTTCGACGCAGAATTGGGGGAGGGATCAACCAATTTTTGTGGGGTCAGGTGGTCAGTCCCTGCATCCTCCCTGTACACGCATGCTTACGCTTTGTCTCGTCTCGCATCTCTTTCATTTTGTGTTTTCCTGCAGCCACAGACCAATGTGTTGGTTGTCCGTGTCAGGGAGATTCGCTGTGCCACGACCTGGACAACAACTTTGTCTGTCTCTGCTACATGGGGTGGACCGGTGCCAACTGCGAAACAGGTACAGTACAAAAACACCCTTCTTGTTTTTCAAAGAAAAGCCAAAGTCAGATGATAGGAACAACGGTTCCGCAAACCAGCTCGGACTGACTGAAACATCACCATCCGGTCTCATACTCGTACAGCATGACATGAGAACAGATCGGTCTTTGTCCTACATAGAGCATTCTCCAGAAATGTGGTCTCGCCTGTAACTTTGCAGAAATAGACGAATGCGCCTCCACGCCCTGTTTGAACAACGCCACGTGCAACGATCACGTAAACTTTTACAATTGCACCTGCACCAATGGCTGGCGGGGAGACCACTGCCAAACAGGTGGGGAGACCTGATGTTTGGCCTTTGATGTAGTGGATATACGTATTGCAGGATACAACTTTTCAAATCAGGCTGTTCAAGCTCGCTGCTAATTTCGTGGTGATCTCTTCTTGTTTCTCCAGATATTGATGAGTGTGTCGAGAATACTACGCTTTGTGCCAACGGAGGGACTTGCCACAACACAAACGGGTCGTCGTTTTGTTCTTGTCAGGAAGGGTTCGACGTCTCCACCGATTGTGCGCAAGGTACGTATGATGGCGTCACCCACCAAAAGCGATAGAGAAAACTGATAACCATCAAAATAATCTCCAAGCACAACTTTGAAAATTTGTTTTTCCCTCAGTTGCTCACAAAAATTACCTCAGATGTTTGACGAAAACAACACGTGTGAACATGACCTTCACTCAAAATCCTGTCGAACATAAGCAGCCACATACATGCACACTGCAAGATATTCCGCCTTGTTCTGCATTCTGTTTTGTTTGAACATGTTCATCCTGGACTCTACTGCCAAAAGAAAAAGTCCTCTATTTCAGAAATAATTGAGTGTGTCAGCTGTCCATGCCAGAACAACGGCAGATGCCTGGACGAAGTTGCAGGTTACACTTGTCTCTGTACTGCCGGGTACAATGGAACTTATTGTGAGAATGGTAAGGCAGCCTTCACCTCGCTTGTCACCAACGGGGAAGTTGGTTCTTGACTGCACGGGGGAAGTGCCTGAAATCTGTTCGGAATCAACCTGCGAACAGCGGCTTTGTCATTGTTTCGCCTGCATTTTGCTTGGTTCTCTGAGGGAGGGTGGATCCAATGAATCAGTGATTTGCTAGGAAGTGCAGAAAGATTAGTTTTCTGCCCGTGCAGTTCCAGCAATGTGGTCTGAGTGCAACAGAACTGTCTCGAGTAGATTTTTCGTTGAGAAGTAAATATGCACTGGCCAAACAAAAAAACTCTTCCGAAACTCTTCAAAGCAATGTTGCTGTCCAAGTTGAAGGGGTCAGGGACATCCTGGTGACTTTCCAGCCTGCATGGTTCTTGTTCTGGACAATTTTGAGTTGAGTCCAGTCTTCCGGGATCTCGAGTCAATCAGACGTGTCAAAAAGCTCGAATGTGAACAAGTTTTGTCCCAGAAATATTTATTCCTTCATATTCCTTCGTGCAGGTAGTTGTTTTTATGGTGTTCCTCTATTGTTCCAGACATCGTAGAATGCAGTAGCTGCCCATGCCAGAACGGTGGGGTTTGCTTCGAAGATGTGGGCTTCTACCGCTGTGTTTGTCCAAATGGATTCAATGGGACCAACTGTGAGCATGGTATGAGCATTTGTTTTGCGAAACTACTTGTTGCTTTGGTGCATGTGCGAGTGAAGCTAAAGTTCTGCGTATTTGTTGCGGCGAGAGGACGTTGTTGTTCAACCAACAACTTCCAGCCACTCCACAAAAAGATCACTTCCAATTTCTCGTGGCAAGCGCCATCATGAGTTTTGTTTTCGTTTTGACCGCAGACTTGGACGAGTGCGCGAGTAACCCCTGCGCCAACGGTGGTAACTGCACGAACGGAATTGGAAGATGGGACTGCACATGCCCAGCAGGATACCAGCTGCCTGACTGCGAACAAGGTACAGGAGTAGACCGCTGGGTTTTGCGGTCATGACAGGTTTCTAAACCGCAAAATTGGGGATTTACCTGGGTTGAGCCTGTCTCAGGACACTTGGAAGTCAGTTTCGTTTGTGCAATCCCATTCAGTAGAAATGCCCACAGCTCCTGGGTGAAGATGAAAGGAGAACTTTGCCGAAAGCGAGAGGCTTTTCCTGTGAAGTACCACTCACGTTCTTTGCAAAGAAAGATACTGATGTTTTTGTTTGCATGCAGAAAATAACAAAAGAGAAAACCTTTCGATTTGCTCTTGAAAATGACACACGCAGTCTTGCTGTATCTTCTTGTACTTGTCAACCAAGGAAAGTTGTCTTTGCAGAAATCAATGAATGCCTCAGCTGTCCATGTGGAAATGGCGTGTGCATCGATCGGCTCGCGCGCTATGAGTGCGAATGTCAGCCGGGATGGGAAAAATCCTCTGACTGTCACAATGGTCAGCGATTTCTCAACTTATCACTCCTTTGTTCAAAAGCATTTTTTCATTGAGATACAATGAAACGTCAGTCACGTCAAGTGGCGCAGCTGTGTTGAGGTGAACAAGTAAATTCGTTTCAAGTTGTCCCTCTTGTCAGAAAAATTGGGATCAACTCAACATCGACTCCGCTCCATTCACGCTTCCCTGCAACTCTCTCTCTCTCTCTCTCTCTCTCTCTCTCTCTCTCTCTCTCTCTCTCTCTCTCTCTCGTTAGAGCGTGTTTGTTCGTTTGCGATCTCCTGCAGGCTTTTGGCCGCCCCTCCTCAGCGAATCAGAGTTCAGTATAAAATCAAAAACCACTTCTTGTTTGTTTGCCATTTCAGAAACCAATGAATGCCTGAGTAATCCGTGCCAGAACAGCGCCACGTGCAACGATCACCTCGACATGTTCAACTGCACTTGTGCCACGGGATTTGATGGGATACTTTGCGACAATGGTGAACTTTTCCTTCTTCTTCGAGCAAAAATCAGCGGACAAAGCTTGGGGCTTCACAAAAGAATTCCCTGCTGTCAGCTGAAATGATTCAAAATACATTTTCGCGCACACCAGAGGTTACTTCTCTTGCTGGCAACCAGCTGGAAGGGAAATTTCTTTTCATACTGCAGAGTTGGACACCTGTTCAAGGCTTGTTCCGTGTTTGAACGGTGGAACGTGCACCAATCATCCAGGACCTCACAACTTCAGCTGCTCCTGTGTTGCTGGCTACACGGGTTCCATCTGCGAAACTGGTGAACAACTTACGCATAAAGTTTCAACTTTGAAGTTTCAACTCCAGTCTGTTGTTGCTGTGTTTTGTGAATTTGCTTCAGTGAGAGTCTTTGCAACTGTTGGTTTTTCAGATATTAACGAATGTGACAGCAACCCGTGTGTCAGCGGCACTTGTGAGGATCGTGTCAACGCCTTCTTCTGCACCTGCATTGAGGACTGGCACGGAGTGCACTGCGACATTGGTACGAAGGCTTTCTTCGGTTCTTTCACACACTTCTTCAGTCACGGCGAAGTTTTGTGGGGACAGAAACCCAAGAGCCAAACAGTGTCGCACCAACAGCCAATCAAGAAGTGCCTTGATACGAGGAATGGCACAACCACTGGTTGTGACAGACATTTGTTTTTACGACTCGAAGAGGCCACATGTTGTCCAACAGGAAAGTGGCAGGTCTGTCAAAACTGTATCAGGCTCCGCTCAGGTCTGGGGCATGCAGTCCAGGTTGTGTCTGATTCGCAATTTAGTCTGGTCCGAATTGGTCCGGTGCAGGTGTTGGCATGTCAGTTTGGTCGTATCAACCCGCTGCAGGTTTGTTCAATGCCAGGTTACCTGCAAGGGGTGACGTTGTCTTGGCCACGGATGTTTGTTCCACAAAGTAGGGCCGCTTCAAGAGCTTGAACCTGAAACCTGCCATGGCTCTCCGGCCAGGACCAGCCAAGCTGAAGCTCAATTTCCGACTCGACGTTGCCGAAGCGAGCTTTCCATTGATTTCCTGTTCAACAGTCAAACCTGCTGTGTTGCAACTGCAGAGTTGGGTGGCTGCAGAGACCAACCATGTCAAAACCACGCGACGTGTGCTGAGTTGGTTGGAGGAAAATACAACTGCACTTGTGCTGCCGGGTACAATGGCACAAATTGTGAAACAGGTAAAAAGCTTTTCAGCCCCACCACATGTTCGTTTGTTGCACCAAAGAACTGTGTGTGTGTGTGTGTGTGTGTGTGTGTGTGTGTGTGTGTGTGTCTGTGTGTCTGTGTGTCTGTGTCTGTGTCGGTGTCTGTGTCTGTGTCTGTGTGTCTGTATGCGTGTGTGTGTAAATTTAAGTTTTTCGTTTTGAACTTTGACAGAAATAGATGAATGTGCGAGCAATCCTTGTTACGCCACTGGAACCCGACCTGTCCGCGGCTGCACAGACCTGATCGCGGATTACAGCTGCCACTGCGTCGCAGGCTTTACCGGCAAGAACTGCGACACAAGTACGTGGAGACTTGAAATGATCTCCCGCGTGCTAATGTTGCTGGAAACGGTACATAGTCACTTGTCTTCACGACTCTTACAGATATCCGCGAATGTGCTTCCTCCCCATGTGTGCACGGCATATGTGAAGATATGGTGAACGCCTGGAGGTGCGTTTGTGACAATGGTTACGAGCACGACAAGAACACTTTGGATGGAGACAGATGCGAACAAAGTAAGTCACATTTTGTCTGCTTCTGAGACGTTTGTCGCTGGAGTCCTGGGAAGCAGACAGGGACAACTGCAGCCAAGTATCACCGTTGAGCCCAAGCTGAACCAGTCTCTCCCAGAGCCTACATTGCCTGCCCTCAACCAAAGTCAAGATCAGAAGTTCACTACAGTTCTTGGTATGGTTGACCCAGTGACTCGGCAGAGTTGAAACGTTCATCCACAACTTGGTCAGGGGACTCGTACTATTTTCAGAAAGGCTGTTTTGCGCGTCAAACCCTTGTCTGCAAGGAGCTCCCTGCAGCGAGGCAGCAAACACCTACGTGTGTAATTGTGAGCTGCCGTACTCTGGCACGCGCTGTGAAATATGTAAGTAAGCCACGTACGTGATTGTGGTTCTGGGTTCACTGATTCAAGAACATGAGCGCAGGCAGGATGTCAAGGCAAAGCCCAATGCTGTCATTGATCAACCCGTCTCTTTGAAACCAAGGTGTCTCAAACACGAACAGAGAAAGTACTCTTTTTTGTGGTTTTGTTTGTGCTTGGTACCAATCGCTGGGGTTCACAGTGAGCTGTGTGGAATTAACTTGCAGACATCGAACCACCGACCACGACGACGACCACGACGACGGCGGCACCGGGCGTCGTGGTGCCGCCGCCGGCCGGACCGGAGCCCGAGGCCCCCGACCAGTCCGAAGAGCAGCAGGAAGTCGCTGCCATTGTGTCCACCGGTCAGTCCCCAAAAGAGCAGGGGGGTTCATCACATCCAGATATTTTGAACAGTTTCTGGAGCTCAAACCCTCGCACTTGTCTCACAAAACTTCCCGAATCGAGGACTGTTTCCAAATCCGCATTGTTGTGTCAACCTCAGTCAGTCTGTAATGTCACTTGCAGTCAAAGGGAGATATAATTGTTTGCTCTTGGCGCAGGAGCCGATGTCAACTTTGTACGAGGTTTGGAATTTATATTTCCTTCTTCTTGCGATGGAATCGGGCACGCTCAACCGAATTGGATGAAACTAACAGACAATGGACTTTTGCTTGAGAACTTTAATATGTAAAAAGCAACAGGCAAATCATCAATTTGAACATGCTCAAAAATCAAGAGTACTCATGCGCCTCAACAGCATTTGGCTATGGCATGCAGCATGTGTTTCCACAACCAAAACATGCAAGTATCAAAAGTCTAAACAAGAAGCAGTCTCTGTGGGCAAGTCCTGGACAAAGTCCGCCTTTCACTGGGGTAGTGCCAGACATGGGCGTCGGCCTTTACCCTCGAAGTATTGTCCTCGAGCTTTCACGCATTCTTCATAGCATTTGGCAAGATTGTTAAAACACTTGACAAATTCCAGGGGATCAATGGCACAGAGTTCTCTGTTCACTGCGGTTCTGAGATCATCCACTGACTGGAAGACATGACCCTTGAGTTTCTTCTTGAGTACCGGAAATGCCCAGAAATCGCAAGGCAACATGTCAGGTGAATATCTGGGGTGCTCCCACATGGATTGGTTCACAGACTGCAGGTAGTCAAATCATCCGACGTGTGAGGGGAAGCTCCATCCTGAAGGAGGTGGAAATCCCTGGTCTCCCATAGGTGTGGCCTTTTGCGCCTCATTGCCTCGCGCATGTTTCTGAGAGCTTGGATGTAAATCTCACTGTTCACAGTACCTTCAATAAATTCTTTGGAGATGATTCCACCAGCATCGAAGAACAGGATGAGGAGCAGTTTCTTCTGGGAGTGGCCCCGGAGTGCCTTGGATGGGCGTGGCTCTTCAGGGCGTGTCCATTGCATATCGGCTTGCTTACTCCACGGGTCATAGGTGTAGCACCATGTTTCGTCAGTGGCAACAATTTTCTTCAACAATTCTCTGTCCTCAGAAATGCGAGCAAGGTTGCGTGTACTCATGTCCAAGCACTCCGCCACTAACTCCTGTGAAAGTTTCCTTAAAACAAACCTTGGAGCAATTTTCTTCATGCCGAGATCTTTGTGCAGGACCTTGAGGATGCTGGTGTGACTCATGTGCAGTTGTGAGCCCAGCTGACAGGAGGTGACATGTCGCTCAAAGTCAAGGGCGTGGTCCACTGTCAGAATCCACTCAGCTGTGTGCACACTCCGTGGTCGGCCTGGTCTCTTGACATCACTCACACTTCTGGTGGGGTCAGCCCAGAAAACTCGAATCCAATGTCGGACTTGTGTCATGGATAGGGTGTGGTCACCCCAGACCGCGCGCAAGGCGTTGTGTGTTTGCACAGGCTCATATCCCCAACTCACACAGGCTTTAATGATGGATCTCTGCTCCTTTCTGCACTCCAAAGTGGCACAATAAAACAGGCACAAGATGCGAAAGAGTCCTTCCATTCTCATCGCCAACGACACACAACCTGTCTGTGTTACTTGCACTGGTGTGACCTTCTCCCAGTCTCGAAATTGTGATCCGCATGCTCATTGAAGCATGAGATCCTCCTGCACCGATTGCACTCATAGATCTTCACATTTCAGTCCATGAGCCCCTCACACACGCAGAAGAAGGAAATATAAATTCCAAACCTCGTATCAAACCACAACCAATGTGTCAAACCATGTTGATCCCCTCTTTCATCTTGATACATTTTCCGTGGTTCTGTTTACAGTGACAATGCGCACATTTCTGTTGCTTTTTGTGTATTTTGCGAAGATATGACCAGGAGAAATAATTCAAACAGTTGAGCGCAGCTCGAAGTAATAAATACCCTTGGAAGTTCCTTTTGAAAATTTGGGGTGAACATGAAACCCATTGGCCTCAAGGTTACTAACATGGACTCAGCCGCCCAAATTGACGGAACATGATCATGCAGAAACAACACAAACACATGGGGAATCCTCCCGGCGCCTCTCAACAGTGACCAAAAGTACCTGGTCATGCAATGCTGGGAGATGTGAAGCTGCAACTGTTTCTTCCACCCTGGGTGCTGAGAATGTTCGAGGGACAAAGTGTGCCCCCGAATCTCAAGATTGAATTTGTCGTTCCCAGGATCGGCATCTGATTTTTTGGCCCAAACATGAAATGTTTTGTTCCAGGTTTGACACCTCAGGACCCCCCCCCCCCAAAATCATATTTGTGTTTGAAGATGTTCGACGCAACGCGCCTGTGTTCGGAGCTGTGCTTTCTTGTTGTCAAAAGTGACTAGGGTTGACTCAGACGACCCAAGTCATCACGATGTGCCCAAATTCATCAAGCTCGACAATCCGCAATCTTGTTTCTCTCCTTCTCTTTCACTTGCAGTTCAGTGTTTGCCGGCAGAAGACAGCTGGCCCAACATGAATGCTGAGTTCGGTGACCTCACAGCCAGTGACCCGTTGAGCGAAGGTTCCATCCTGCGCTACAGGTCGGAATTCCGAAGACCCCATTTGTAGCCCCCTTTTTGATTTGCCAGAAGTGTTTTGAGGGTCACATAGTGATGTTGAGGTGGGACTTCTGTCCATGTAGGGAAGGTTGTATGTGGATAAACATCATTGTTCATTCAATACACAACTCATGTCGGGGCGAACGGTCAATCTTTTTGGTCTTCAGCAGTCTTTTGACGGGACAAGTGTTCCAATGTTTGCCGCGTCGCGAGGCGCTTTTCTCTTGCAAACCCCAGGGGTGTACCTTGTCTGCAGGTGCGACGAAGCGTACAGCTTTGCAGATGGCTCCACTGAGAAGTGGTATCGGTGCATCAAGGAGGAAGGTCAGGCGAATGGTGTGTGGAGGTACCATGGCGATCCAAACGGAAAAGTTCCGGAACGCTGCTACAGTGAGCACCAGAACTCGTTTTTGTTCAGGATCCACCTGCTGACAATAGGCGAAGCAATTGATCAGCTTTGTTCCGCTTGTGTTTCTTTTCGGGGGGGGGGGGGGCTATCCTTTCAAATTGACAAATTGTTCTTTTTGTTCCAGTCAGAAACTGCACGACGGCTACTCTCTCAGAAGGAACGGTGCGCGACAACAGCGATGTTGCCTTCAACACCATACAGACTTATTGGTGCGAGGAAGGTGAGTAGGATTCTGACTGCATGGCTTTGGCGTCAAGGGATTTTGTTTGTGACATTGAGAATGGTTCTTTCGTGTTTGAGAAAAACAGGTGTTGGTCAAACGACATCGTCAAAAGAGCAGGCGTGGAAGAAACGAAAGACAATTATTTGCCACAACAAATCGCGCAAATCACACCTCACAATGCTTGGCACAGCGACTGCCCTCTCAGGCGCCAATCCTCTTGAGCTTGTCCTTTCATCACTGGATTGCAGGTTATGCGATGCCTGACAACAGTGGCAACTCGAAGAAGTCTGTTATGTGCACGGAGGACGCTCAAGGGGCTGAGGTGTGGAGACCCAACGTTCCGTTTTGCGTCAGTAAGTTTCAGCATCAGTTTATAAAACGAGTGGTCCTGAGGGAAGGCTGGAACAAGAAAGCTGTCCCTGCTCCCTGGCTTGAGAAAGACTGAGGCCATGGTTTGCGACACCAAGTGATTGAGACATGGCGTTCAAAACCTGAGTTGGTTTTGTTTGTAGAACTAGATTGCCCAATGCTGATTACCAACGCTGAAATCCACAACGACTCAACTGTGCTGAAAAAGGTAAAGAGCGAATGAACACAAACATGTCCATGCCAAGCTTTGGCTGGGGTTGACGGTTTTGCAGCAATCAGAAGTGCGAGATCACTGGCGCATGTAAAAACAAAAGCCTTCCGGGAGGCATTTTGACAAGCCGTCAGTTGCAAAAACTGACACCTCATTGAAGACTCAGTCTTCACAGAGTGGTGTTGGGTCTTTTTCTGTGAAATGCGTGTTTGTTGTTGCAGACTCTGAAATGTCCTTACACGACCAGCCAGCTGTTGTTCAGTGACGGGACGTTCGTGAAGGACGTCGAGTGCAGATACCTCAACGGACGGGCTGTGTGGCACCCGTCAAACAACATTTGTCAAGGTTGGAATCCCAACTGCACCCAACTGCACAATGTTTTGATTCTTCTTCCTTTCTTTTTCGCTCGAAACAGATCAAAAATAATCGTAAACTTGCGAATCCAAAATGGATTTCTTACCAATCAATCCAGGATTCAGTTTGAGGGCTGAAAAGTTTGAGCATGTTGCTCGCCAGAAAATTTTTGAAACGAAGTAGCGGTAAAGCCATTGAGTTTTTTCGAGTGACCGTGTGCGATATTTGTGCAAACGGAAAATGTTTCACTTGTGTTTGCCAGAATGCAACTGTCCGGCGATTCCCTTTGTCGAGCACGCCACTGTAGTCGCTCCGTCCATAGCTGAAGGGAGCACCGTCTCCATAGGTATGAAGTACAGGTTATTGAACTAAAACGAGACTTTTCATGGGATTTATAGAACTCGAGAACAAAGGAAATAGCTGGCCAGTTGAGACACGCGTTCTGTAACTGGAATGAAACTGAAGTTGCTGTCTTCACACACAAAATCAGTTCTCTGCATGCGTTCGTGATACGAAGGCGTCTTGCTGACGCAGTCGTGTTTCGAGGGAGCGCACGATCTGAACCAGCTAATTTGTTTGTACGCAGTGTGTGATCGAGGATATCGTGTGCTCGGAGACACGAGCAGAACGATGACCATCCACTGTGAAAGAAACTCTGATGGGTCACTTCAGTGGAGCAACCAGCAGCCTCGGTGTGCAAGTAAGTACGAGGTTTGATCTCCAATATCCCGTCTTTTGCGTACTGCTCGCATACTTCTTGGACTTTTGCGATGTCAAACTAATGTGTGGAAGACATGATGTTGCTGCAGCCTGTGTGTGGTTTTCAGGTCAAATTGTCTGTGCACTGCCGAGTAATCCTGACCTGAATTAGCGTGTGTCATCTCAGTCGCGCGATCGCAATAGAAAAGCTATGTCGATTCTGCGAAATGGTTTCGAGTAAGTCTATTAGATTTTGGTGTGTTTTCTTGTTGGCTGTCACATGTTGTGTTGCTGTTGGTTTGTCCCTGATGGAAAGGAAGTTGGAACAGCATGCTGTCATCAAGTTTCATGTGCGCGGTGGGTACTCACAAACAAGAACTTTCAATGAGTTGCGGCATGTCTACGGAGACGACTGTTTGTCACTGACCCAAGTGAAGTTTTGGTAGAAGTGGTTCAAGAATAAAGGTTTGGAAACAAGTTTGAAGGACAAGAAACACACAGGATGAGTGCCAAAATCAAACACACCAGAGAACCAACACAAGATTCAAGATTTGGTGTCCAGAGATTCATGCCTGACTCTGAGAGAACTGTCAAGGATGACTGGATTGGGAGTCAGCACGGTGCACAAAATCCTCAAGAAAGAACTCAAACTTTCAAAGGTTGCAGCCAAGTTTGTTCCACGCCTCCTGGATGATCGACAGAAGCAAGTCTGGATTGATGCATGCAAAGAACTGTTGCAGATGTGTGAAGACGATGATCTCTTTCTGGACAAGTTGGTTACAGGAGATGAATCATGGTGTTATGCGTATGACCTGGAGACAAAGAAGGAATCATCGCAGTGGATTGACCCCAAGAGAGCCCCGAGGCTACAGAAAGCTCTCCGTGCCAGATCGACCAAAAAGAGCATGTTGACAGTCTTCTGGGATGCTTATGGAATCATCAATGCTGAATTTGCACGTGCCAACATCACTGCCAAGTCCTACCTGAAGACCCTTGCCAACGTCAGAGAACAAGTGCGCCGCAAACGCCCTGGACTTTGGGAGATCGACGAGCAAACTGGATACAGGATTCTGTGGTTGCAGCATGACAATGCCAAGCCCCACATGGCCAACCCAGTGGTGGCACGCCTGGAAGAAACACATGTCAGATGTGTCACCCATCCCCCATATAGCCCTGATCTCACCCCCTCAGATTTCTTCTTGTTTCCACATCTCAAAGCAGTTCTGAGGGGGTGGAGATTTCCGAATGTCCCGACTTTGGAAGGGCAGTGCAAGCAGAGCTGAAGAAAATCTAAGTTGAAGAGTTCCATGCTGCCATCAGAGACTTGCCGAGACGTTGGGCAGCTTGCATTGAAGCAGGTGGTTCCTACTTTGAAGGACTAAAACCAAGAAACCAGCAGGCACACACCTCTTCATCTTCAGATGACGACAACTGACCCGCAATGAGTTGGAACAGTGACTGTGAAAACCTAACCATTCCGCCTTCGGACTGTGACAGCCACTTTGGCAAAGTTCCTGTGTTCACTCACTCACAATCTTCAGTCATGTTGGACTTCTGAAAGTCTTCTTTGTGATGCCTTTGTTCATTTGAGGTTACATAAAAAAGTTCCATCTCAAACGGCTGTTGAGTACTTCGCAAAAGACGGGATATTGGAGATCAAACCTCGTAATACATTTCAGGATTTGGTTTTTGGAAGGTCTGTTTCTGCGAATTGTGTGAACGAAAACTCGACACCACACCAGAAGGCAGTTTTGAAGCAATATTTAAAACCCATTTTGACCATTGACATCACCACAAAGTCCTTGAAAAAAACACTTGACTTTCACATGGAAGCCTTCGCACACAGGGCATGACTGCAGGGCAGAAGAAAAATTTGTTTCAGTAATGTCCTCAAAGTTGGCCGGAGATTGTTGCTACATTTTCCCATCGGGAGCAGTAGTGCCGAAGAAAAACGACGTTCTTGGGACTGCAGCTTGAATGTCTGGTTCACACAATAATCTCCGTGGTGACACGTTGCAGGTCTACGATGCGTGGACATAGCACAAGTAGCGAACGGCGTCGCGAACGAGACGGTCGACGTGGCAATGGACGCCTGGGTGAGCTACCGCTGTCTGCCGGGCTTCCAGTGGGAAGACAACTCAACCGAGACGGAGAAAAGTTTCCAGTGCCAGAGCATAAGCGTCGGTGTGGTGGGATTCACTGGGACTCCGCCCAACTGCACAGGTGGGCCACGCGGCTCAAATTTAATCTGTACCCGTGAAAAGTTTTGAAATCGTAAGCTACTTTTCTAGGTCTTAAGCAGAAGTACTTTGTCACACACACACACACACACACACACACACACACACACACACACACACACACACACATTTCAGAGCTTTTGAGATTCTCCGCAATTCCCAGGAGAACGTTCACGAACCTCTGGTCTGAACAGACACGGTGTTTCTTTTCAGATGTGTATTGTCCCAGTTTTGCGCCTCCCTTGAGGGCCATCATGACTCCGGCGTGGGAGGCGGACGGGACCCTGGCTCCGCTGCACCGGCAGGTCGGGTCGGAAGTGACCGCGGAGTGTCCCGCTGCGAGCGCCACGGAGTTCGAGCGATTCAGAAATGGAGAGCTCAGCAACAAAATGGTGTGCTTGGCCACCGGGCAGTGGGACAGGACTTTTGATGATTGTGAACGTAAGTGTTGTGTTCTGTCTGAGCGCTGTTTTTTTTTTTTTTTTCGTTTTTGTTGTGTTGGTGGTGGTGTACCCTTCGGATGAAAAGTGTTTCCAGTCTTCTTGAAAAGTTTGAATACAAAAGGAATTTGGCAACGATTTTTCGTTTTTTACATTTCAAGCGGGTCGTTGTTCCCGGCCGCCCGAAAGTACCAACGCAGTTGTCACATTCTCCACTGCCACGGAGGGAAGCAACGCAACTTACACCTGCAACTATGGATACCAGTAAGAACGACTCTTTGCTGGCCAATGGTCAGAAAAACGACGAGGAGTGCAAAAGGTGTACAATACTGTGTCTGACAGAAAACTCCGCATTATGGAAGCCCACGGAAAAAATTATTGTTTGGTGACGCAATTGCGAGGGTGGGCGCTGATGATCTCGCGACGCTTGTGTGCCTGGGTGGTCCAATATTTTGGTGTGTGGACTTTTCCTCCCAGTCGTACCACAATCACTCGCACAGACCATTTACCGCTAAAAGCACAAGATCGCTGGACACACGTGGAGCAATCCTTCAAACCACAATTTTAAGACATCCCCTTACTGCAAAGTTGAGAAACCAACGAGAGTAGAAATACACTCTGGTCACAAACCGGTGGTGGAGGGCCATCCTACCCAAATGCTGCGAACGCCCCAGTCATGCACCGATTGAGAATTCCTTGTAACAAGTTGAGGACCTGGCCCGCTGTTGTGATGTGCATCATTGGAAGCAGCCTGGCTTCAAACAGGCCGAGTTACACAGCACAAGTGAATGTATTTGTTCAGATTGTGATTCTTGTCTTTCATTCAGGTTTTCGGATGGTAATTTGACGGCAGTTGCTCGTTGTGAAAAAACAGGAGTTGGAGAGGATGTTCACTGGGCCAATGTCCCCACTTCGTGTGATCGTAAGTCATCCGATAGCTCTTTTTTGGTGCATGCATGTGTTGGAAATCAATACAAGTTTCTTTCAATCAGATTTCTTTCGATTATTCAGCTGTCAACTGTGGCGGAATTGCACATCCCGCCAATGGAAGGGTCGACTACCCCAACGGCACATTGTTCACAAGTACCGCCCGAATCACCTGTGATCTGGGATTCACACACAGTGACGAGTACAGCGGCACTGGAGCCAAAGAGTACTCGTGTCACGCCGACAGGCAGTGGAAACACACCATCCCCAACAGTGAAGGAACCACGACTGCAAACATCACGACGTGCACCCGTAGGTTGAGCTCGGCCTGTGGATGCTTGAACCAAAAGCAGGGTGAAACTTTGCTGAAAAGGTTTAGATGAGAAGGAGATTGTAAAGAACAAGTTCCACTGTTCCAGGTGTCGTGGTTGATTTGAATTGGTTTCAGAGGCTGATTCACTCCAATCGCTTGAGTCCACCACGATCTTGCCTCCTTTCCTGGGACTGTTGGGTTGGGTTTTTACCCTTGATTCTGTGTTTTCTTTGTTTGCTCTTGGAAAACACTGATGCCCTTTTGCCTCTGCAGTTGAAGGATACGATGTGTGTTGCGCGGATGCAGAAGCAAAGGTTGACTCTTGCACATGGTGCTTTTTGGACAAAACAGCTGCAAGGGCAATTCTTTTTTTCAGCAATACAGTGCCCGAAACTGAAAAATGTACCTTACTTGGAGGTACCGGATTCTGCCGACTATTCCACTGTTGCAGGATCGCGAGTCAGTTTGTACTGCAAGCTTGGATACAGGTATGAAACCAGAGGCGTGTGAAATCTAAGGAAAAAGGAAAGGTTGACAAGTTCTCTGCTGAGACAGACACCATTGAAATGACTGTTTCTGTCGTTGCAGTGTGAAGCGAGAAGGCAACGACAATGACACTCGAGAGCAGCTGGTCAGGTGTGACGAACGCACTGGGAAATGGCTACCACCCTATGAAGCTTGCTCAAGTGAGGATTTCATCAAGAAAGGAATTATCCGAGACTCTCGTGTTGTTGGACCGCAAAAGGCGCACTTTTGTTGATCTGCGGAACAGTTCCGCATCAACCGTGTTCCCGTGTTCTTGAAGAGAGCTCCACTCCCTGAGAACAAAATGTTTCCTTTGCCACAACATGCAATGACAAAAATCACTCACACAACTGCACCCCATTTTTTCAGTTATATCATGCAAGGTCCCGTTTGTGGATTCTTACATATTTTCCCCGGAGCAGCCATCCACAGGGTACACGTACCTCACAACGCTAAACTACACTTGTGTCGATGGATACCTATTCACCGGCAAAACGTGAGTACAGTACTTAATTTGACAAAATAAGTGAAGAATCCAGAATCTGACAAAGTTCTCGCCTCTCATGGCTTCCAACGCTTTCCTTGTCCTTCCGTTCGTGCAGCTGTCTTGGTTCTGTTTGCAGCTTGCCAACATTCTTTGTGACAACGTGTCGGGGGAACGGATCCTGGATCGACTCCAACAATGACATTGGAATCAAACCCTGCGAACGTACGTTTCATAACTTTCCGTGCTTACATCTTCACGGTGCCGTTTCTTGTCCTGTTTTTCACTGTCCTGATAGAGTCTACTGTCATGGTTGATCGAACTGAACTGTTGATGACAAAAAACGACACTGGAAGTTGTATTTGTCTTTTGTCAGGGGACAAATCGCAGGTGGAGCAGGTGGAAGCGACGGAGTCGCAAGAAGCGACGTCCATCGCGGCGGTGAGCTGCGTGTTGGTCGGAGTTGTGTCTGTCGGGATCATCGCCCTGGACTTGATCAGTGTGTTCATGGCGTTTGGATGGGTGGTGTGAACTTTGGGTTCTCCTCAGCCTTGTTGACTTACATGTTTCTGTGTTGCACTGATGCAAGTTGATGAACACACGATGACAAAAGAGAGTCTCTCTTGCTTATGGTGTACGAAAGGCTTACGTTCTGTTGTGTTGCCTTGAACATGCATGCAAAGTTTCAGTGGAAATTAAAGTCAGAGCCACCTGAATTGGGATGGGATGCATAAAGGAACAAAGGGCGTCAAACTGTTGTGCGTGGTAGCTCTTGCATGAGTGCTGCGGAATCGCCTCAGTTGTAAGGGTTGTGGGCACGCTAACCATGCAGATGATTGCGCCAGTTTCAGTTGAATCTTCAGAAGCCAAGTTGTTGATGTGATGCGTGCTGTTCTGTGTTGCAAAACGGGGTTGACTCGTATGGCCGGACAGTGCTCGTGTTTCTTGTTCAGACAGGGTATTAAATCTTCCTCTTTGTGCAAATTTGTCCAGAAAACCCAAGTCTGTTCCACACACGACTACCGAATTTGAACTGAATCAAGTCTCGGCTTGTTCAAAGAACATTTTGTTTTCAGTTGATCCAATGTAAACTAAGTTTATTCGTCCTACTTTATACGTACTTGTTTAGCAGGACATACTCGTGTCAATCTTTGCCTTTGACAACGCTCGGAAATCTGTGTTGATTATCTTGTTTGAGAAAAGTTATTTGTTCACATCCAATTATCATTGGCATGATAGAAATGAGGCAGCAAGATAATTTGTGTTGATCCGTTTACGAGTGCATCTTTGCATAGTCTATAGCTGCGGTTGGTACGAGTACACATGCTTCCTTGCGTTTGCGGTTTCGTTGGACGAAAATAATTGCGATGGCGAAAAAAACTTCACAGCGTTTCGGGTAATTTCGCATTTTTGCGCAGACGCAAAATTGAACTGAAGAAAGGATCATCCACAACATCGTATCAACACGAAAAGAAAACAACCGTGAATTCAAGGCATCCGGTGCAAATCGTGTTGCACCTGTAAAGTTTTCTCGCAGATGCAGGAAAGAACTCGAGAAACATACTTCAGACACACGGAAAGGGCGACGAGTTAATTGTTTTTTGGAAAGCTGGCCTTCGCCAGTTTTACCTGAGAGCTGGATCAGTACGTTCGTTTGCGCTCGGACCTGAACTCGTATCATCAGATCCTTTCTTTTGTCTGCAGGAAACTTGCCGCTGATCAAACATGAATCAGCATTCTTTTGCCTCCAGAAGATTATGTGTTTCTCTGTGGTCACTTTTCTGTGTCGTGGGTGTCAACTTGAAAACCCTTGTGGGTGTTTTTTGGCGTTGGCGAGGTCTGCTGAAGCCAAGTCCAAACTTCTGCACAGAATCAATTTGGTGCTTTCAATAACAAGTGCATTCAAGTGTCACCTGAATAGGAAGACTCACACGTTCACCCTTCCTATATTTTATTCAGAGTGCTTCCTGATCATTAACTATAAATTTTGAATGCTCGCCGAAAGAATCCAGACAAATAATTCATAATTGCTCGCCGTACATCCCATGCATCAGAGGAAACGTTTTTGTGTTCGAGACAGCAATTTGAGGGGGTGGAAAGCAAAAAATGACATCAACGCCAATAGGAAGATCGAAGTCTGCTGCAGTTTTTCGTTGGCACTCGTACGAGTACATTTGAGCAATTATTTTTCTGTTGCTAAAGATTCAAATGAACCTGAAAACCAAGTCTTACTGCGTACACACATGTTTGCGTCTCGCGTTGGCAGACAAGAATAATTCTGTGACTTGCAGCTTTGTATTTGGACTGTGTCAAAATGAGGAAATCAGTGCAGCGTTCGAGCGAGTGGTGGTGGATTTGCGTTCTTTTCATCAACATGGGCGTTCGTTTCGTCTCAGCTGCCGTGTCATCAGGTGAACAGAGAAACTTCTCTTCTTAAAAAAAGTTATCCACTTTCTCTGGGATATAACATGACGAGAAGGCCAAAACATGTCAACAGGGAGGCAGACACTGGACTTCGTGGTGTTTCCTGTTTCATCGTTACTGTGTGCCCCAAGAGAGGAAAAAGATCACAAAATGTCTAAATTGCTTTGGGATAACTCATTGTGTCCAGTGACTGATTTGAATCTTGTTGTTTAGTGAATGACTGCGTGCATCCTGACCATACTGTGGTTTCTACGGGGGCTTTCACTGCTTCTTACGTTGTGGATGGCAATACAGTCAATGTGGACACCACCTGCGAGAGTAACGGCTGGATGGTAGGTCAAGCGCCTTTTTTTGAACACACAGAGCGAGGCGTGTGCATGGTCAGCGAACAAAGGATAATTTCCTGTCTACTTGCAGGTGATTGCTGTCAATGACCTCTCCGATCAGAGCCTCTTTGATTCAGGGAATCTGTCATTGGCAGCGCTGGAGCAAAATCAGGGAGCAAACATTGATTTTTGGTCAGTTACAGGAAAGTGACTGTTGTGTTGAAGACAAAGTAGCAAAATTCTTGTTCAAATGGCAACACCCATCTCTTTGAGACCCAACGGGCCCGACTGCAGGCCACGAATTTTCCGCCGGACCGCGGCAATGTTCATTCAACTTCACTTTTCAAACGACTTCATGCGATTTAGCAGACAGCGAAAACTTAGTGTGTTCGGAATACGTACGCTTGAAAAACAAGAACTCCTGTTGGTTGTTGCCACGTAAAATTGTTTTCTCAACCCCCACCGCAAAAAAGTTTCGGCACACTGTATTTTCTTGTTCTTCTGCCCAGGTTTGGTTTGTCTCACTTGCAACACGTTACTGAGTTTGAGAGATACGACTTGAGCATCGTTGTGCATCTCGCCAGCTCGGAAATCAAAGCGACCGAATATGAAGGCTTCACAGTGACCTCGAGTGCGACAAACCACCGTCTGGGTTTGGACAGACACAACCCAGCTTACGAGGCTGATTTGGGTGAGAATACGACGTTCTCTACTCACAGCTTAAGCTGATGGAACTGGAGAGACTGCAAAGATTTGGTCGACCTGCATGTATCTCCTTGTTGGGAATGAACGGATGTTTGCTGCGCAAGTTGGAGCCGGAAATTGTTTTTCAGTTTTCATACCCACGATCTGCACAAGCAATCCAGAGGGTTAAACGAGTGGAATCCGTGCGCTTGTGCATGAATGAACATGTGTACCCGACCCGATTTGTGCCATTAAATTTTGACAACGTGCGTTCAAGTTTTGTTGAAGAAAACAAGCACGCGTTTGACACTCAGGTGATGCGTTGGCCCTGTTCCGTGATCAAGAGTTCACAACGATTGATGCTGACAACGACAACGACGATGTTTACAACTGTGCCTCCGGTAACAAGATGGGAGGTCCGTTCTGGATCGGGCAGTGTGCCGACGGCGCCTCCAATCCGTTTGGAGAGTAAGTGCACACAACCTATTGATATTGTTGTGTCGTGGCAGTGGGCTCCAGTCCCCGAAACTGATCAAAGTTTAAGAGATGTGGCTTCTGCTCAGAGGTGTGGCTTCTTGAGGTGATGGCAACTGTTGAATTTTTTGGGGAGATTGACCTTGTGTTTGTTTGCTTTTCATGTAGTTTCTCGAAAAACATTTTGCCTGGTGTGGGTCCAAATGAGGCGACCAGAGTTGAGATGAGGATCCGTCCGTCCAGTTTCAGAGGTAAGTTTCATCGACAAATTGCTCTTGGGACAGCTCATCCTCCTCCAAATGCATTGCAGGATTGTCGGAGGAGAAATTGTGTGTTTCGTGTACTCTGCAGACTGCTGGCCGCCGGAACCGGTTTTGAACGTCATAATCGTGTCCTCGAGCCAGAACTCTGTCACCTACCAATGCGAAACAGGTTTTCTTCTTTTGATGCCTCGATGATTGTTTGAAACTGACCCACCTGTTGTCATGTCAGGTGTTTCCGTGGGAACCACGGAGAAGTGGCCCCAGTCTTGTTCTGTTGTTGCAGGTTCCTTCTTGTTTTCGGGAACTCTGTCAAGAACGTGTTCCACGGACCGCGTCTGGGAAGACGGGCCGCTTTGCGTTCCAGGTTCGGACTCTTTTGTTCAGCTCACACAATGTTGTTTGCGACTGTGACTGTGAAGGTCAAAAGCAAAGTGTTTCAGGAAGGAATCTGCTTATTCCAGAGAGAAACGACCCGAACAACGCCTCACCTGATTTTTGTTGAAACTACGTTGCCATTCTCGACGCGAATGGGTGACAGAATATGACCAAAAGTAGTGGTGTTTTTCTTCCAGACAAATGCCTAAAAGATGGAACAACTCCAATTGGCACTGTGAACCATCCGGCTGAAAGTTGCACTGAGATGTACATCTGTGGAAGAAGAGGGTGAGTGTTCTGCGGTTCGAGTCGATCACTGCGAAGACTCAGTATTTCCTTCATCAAAGTTTTCATGGTCATTTCATCGAAGTCTTTCTTGTTAAACTTGTGTAAGAAGTGATGTCCTATCCTAATTCTTGCTCAGAGAATACACAGCCCACATCTTCCAGTTTTCCACAATTTACACCACTGTGGAACTCCTGTGCAGTGACCAGTGGACTCTGGTGGGAAAAAGAATCCCTGGTGTGCCATACAACTCTCAGGAGTAAGTGGTCCACATGAAACACACTTCCAGATAGGTGCAATCAACTTCGCACTGAATGACTTGTGCACCTCCCAAGTTTAAAACCGGGCGCCCTTTCGTCCCAGAAACTCTTCACGTCTCAGTGTTCTGCTTTTGATGTTGTATGTTTAACTTTGTGCCGAATGTAGATGGCTGGTGGCTGATGTGGATGAGTCTGGATTGCTCGACGCCCAGTTGACCAGCCGAGGCACTGTGGACGCCAGGGATCTTGCTTCGACCAGATCGTCCAAGGTAAATTTGGAGAACAGAAACCGAGCGGGTCAGCAGTCTTCACCCCAGAGCATTTTTTTCAGGTGAAGACAATTTTTGGTCTCCTGTGTGTCGCAGATTCGTTTGTCCAACGGAAATTTGACGTCCCCTACGGCCAAAAGCTTGACGTGGCCTCTGCCTGTGGGGAAGAGCTTTGCCACCTGGTGGAGCGCTGTCGGTGTGAACACAACCGACGTGAGTCCCGTCACTGTGCAGTACACAGACGCGAGCGACAGCGGAAACAACCTTGAGGGACAGTGTTACCAGAATCTGTACGGCGTTCAGCCCGATGATATCGCTCAGTACCCTTCCGCCGTTGCCGATGGTGAGTGATTCCAACCCGTTGCAGTACAAGATCACGTGCGAACGTAAGATCGACTCACGGAGGAAACTCCTGACGATGTCTCTCTGAGCGTTCGCGTTGAAGAAACAAGTTTATGTTGATAATCTGTTGCAGTCAGTTCCGGTGTGTCAGTGCTAAATCCTCACGACGCTTGCGTCACAGTCCCTGCGACTGATTCCTCTGGCGATACGCCCGGAAGCAACGATATTTGGCCCAACACAAACATAGCGACGGAGCCCATGGTCGCTGTGTGGCTGGCAGGTGTGTCTGTCAAACTCGATTCGGAGCGATGTCAATTTAGTTGGATCTTGATGGTTCCTTTCCAAGCACAAAAATCAGCTTCCATTGCATTCTTAAGATGTGAAGTTCTTTGATAGAAGGCAGTTGTTTTGTTCCTGCAATCAGGAAATCTGATTGCGCAGACAATTGTGAAAATCCCGAGTTGTAGAGATTGTGTGTTTGACTTTCTGACTTTTCAATTGACTTTCAGACGACCCTGATGAGTACAACTCAGCTGTGAGGTACTGCAGGTTGCAGGACGGTGAGATGGCTTCGCTCAGGGGCGTCTCAGGAACCTATCATGACCTTCTGGTGAGAACCTTCTTCCTGATTTGCTGCAACAAGAAGTAACTCACCAGAATTTCACCTTTTTAGTGTCCACAAAGCAACACGTTGTGGACGTTTTTTCAGATTGAAAAGGCGACTGACAATTCGGTTTGGGCGGTATTTCGTCACAACATGTCCCATGACTACTACAGAACTAATGTCGTGACAAACGTCGAGTTCTTTGACGCCAGTTTGAGAGCAACAATGATGGATTTCAATTTCAAGGGTTTTGACGTGGAAACAGACTTAGAGGCTGCTTGGATCTTCAACTGGCCCAGTCTGATTCCAGAACTTGAACCGAGTCACATCAATGGAATGAACCAGTTGGTTGGAGCTGTACCTGATGGTGGTTCACCAAGTAACCAACCGAGCTTGTTTATGTTGATGAATTTGGATAATTTTCCTTGGAGTGAAGAGGTACTCCGAGTGGCAGATGGCATCACACCGGCTCACATTCAAGTGGACGTGTCGGGTCTTTCTTCTCCCGAAGACTACACAGCTTACACTATTTTGTACAACAGAGAAGAGGACGTTGGATCTGCGACCACGTGAGTTGCCCAGATTTATTGTTGTCTGGGACGAATGAATGCATTCTGGCAACCTCCTGGTTTCAACTGATTTTTCCTGTTCTTCACCTTCTGTTGTACGGTCGGATCTGGTGCAAGCATGATTGTTTGGGGGAAAGCGTGGAATAACGAAAGAAATCAAAACCTTGTCAAAAATCGACCCAGCTCCGTTGTTCATGAGAACAGTTTTGAAAAACTAACGCATTTCAATAACTATGTCTGTTGACTGATCCTAAACTAGAGATTGCTTTTGTTCGAGTGACGTTGCCCGTTTTGGCAACTTTAAAAAAAGACATTAACAGAACGAACACTTTGTTTGATTTCGTACCAGGTTTGGTTGCATGGGATGCGACCCAAATGACCCCAAGTTCGTCGCCGTGCCAGGAGGAGGCTTCGTGAACACCCACAACTGGGCGCTGACCCGCGTCGAATTTGAAGCTGTGGCCGAAACCAGCTTCTTGAACCCTGCAGAAGTTCTCGGTGCGAGCGCTTTGGGTGACCGCATGACGTTGCGGTCGACTTTCTACACAGTGAAAGGCAAACTGAGCGATTGCTTGGCAGGTTTGTCCTCAAAAGTTTTGCGGACCAACAGGAAAAAAGTTGACTTTGTTGAAAAGATGTTGCTCAATGCCAAATTGTTGGTCTCAACTCGCAGGGAGGTCAGCGTGCTCGAGCGCGCCGTGTCAGAACAACGCAACGTGCGCTGACGTCGACGACAGTTTCACCTGCACCTGCATTCCGGGTTTCACGGGCACAAGCTGCGAGACAGGTGACCCACCAGTTGCGTGCGGCAACTCGTACAAGTCCCAGAGCAAAGACTTTGCCGCATGGCTCAGTTTCTGTTGTTTGTGTTTCTTGCAGATATTGACGAATGTGAAGAGCAAGGATGTCCTTGCCAAAATGGTGCTACATGCCTGGACCTCATAAACGACCACAGATGTGTCTGCCTTCTCGGGTACACAGGACAGGAATGTGAGACAGGTAAGTGGTGGAGAACATACGTACCAGAGCTCCCTTACACGCACGGAGAATTGTTGTCCGCGTGTTACGACGTAGTCCACAACATTTTTGATGTGGCGTCATTCGCAAGGCGAAAAAGAAACTCCCGGATGACCTTCTCGTTTTGTGCCTGAACAGAGATAGACGAGTGCGCCAGCTGCCCGTGTCACCACGGCGACTGTGTGGACCTCGTCGATGGATATCAGTGCAATTGTTTCCTGGGTGCAACTGGGACAAACTGTGAGACAGGTGCCTGGCACACGAATTTTGCAGAACAGCGTTTGAATCTGATTTTGGTTTTTGTTGCGACGAACGGCTGAGTTATGAAAGTCGAGCTTTGGATACAGCTTACATTTGTTGCCGTATTTCAGATCTTGATGATTGTGTGGGCAACAGCCAATGTCAGAATTCTGCCGACTGTGTCGACGATGGTTTGCTCAGCTTCAGGTGTGACTGTGCTGCTGGTTGGAATGGAACTTTCTGTGATGTCGGTAGGTAAAACTTGAGGAAAGTGTTCCGAGGTCCAAATTTCTTACCCAAGGGAAAAGTTCGTCTGAATGTCTTGGTTCTGATGAAATATCCCGACAGGAATTGAAATTTCTGTCATTTACTCAGAGTTAGTTGAGTGCAGCAGCTGTCCTTGCCAACACGGAGGCGTATGCAACGACAGAGTGAACTCCTACACGTGCTTTTGTCAACCCGGATTTACCGGAGATGTTTGTGAAACGAGTATGTGCGCGGAAATTCTCGATTTTTTGCGATGTAAATCATATTAACATACAGGGCAAAAAGGATATCGCGTTGAAAAACATCACAGACGTGTCTATTTTCTCAGATATTGACGATTGTGTTGGACACACCTGTGACAACAGTGCGACCTGTGTGGACGGAATTCTTCAGTACAGCTGCAACTGCACTGAGCAATGGAAGGGAACGTTCTGTGACGCAGGTACAGATCACCCGAAGTGTGAATCCGAATGAATGACTCTCTGGTGTCGAACGTTCCACTGCTTTGTGTGTGTGTGTGCGTGTGTGTATGTGTGTGTGAACAACCTCGGGGAAGATCAGTTTCACTTTTGAAAACAATTGCATCTGGAATTCGTTCAAAGATTTGTCTTTGTCACAAAAGTTCCTTCTCTTGACATCAGATGTGAACGAGTGTGAGGAGGTGACTCCGAACCCGTGTCACAACGGAGGAACCTGCTCCAACCTGATTGGTTCTTTCTCCTGCTCGTGTCCAGATGGTTGGGACCTGCCTCACTGCGAGCTTGGTGCGTCTCACTCTTTTGCCATCAGAAAAGAATTTGTGCTTGACTCGACTCACGCGGCCTGTCCTCGGGGATTGACTTGCCAGTTGTGTGAGAACGAAAAGAATGTTGAGAGCGTCTTTGCCAGAGTGCACGTATACGCTCGTGTTTGTTTTGAGTGTTGCTGAGTTCGGTCAACACTGTTCTTGTTCATTTCAGAGAAGAACGAGTGCGCCAGCTCCCCTTGCCAACACGAATCAGCCTGCGTTGACCAGTTCGACAGTTTCTACTGTGTATGTGTGCCCGGATGGGAAGGCGAAAAGTGTGAGATCAGTACGTCTGTCACTTCACCCACTCGCAACATTCGCACCCAGGTGAAAACAGAATGGTACCAGTTCTGGGCTGAAACTCCTGGTGAGATGTCCATTCTTGTGTTTGAACAGATATCAACGACTGTAACAGCAGCCCCTGCGCTTTCGGGACGTGTGAGGATCTCGTCGATGAGTACACCTGCAACTGCACAGCTGGCTACACTGGTGTTCACTGTGAGACAGGTCAGAATCGGAAACCGTGTTTTGACCTGAATTGCTAAGTTCATCAGAAATGTTGACTGAAGCGTCGCTCACTCAGTAAACTACACGGGATACAATGGCACGAAAGTACTGCTCCGATTCTGGGTAGGCATGCGTCCATGCAAACAACCATGCACTTCTTGGTGACGAAGACCGAACCGCAGAGCGAACCCACGTCACCCTTTGTCCTGAGGGTCAAAGGAGAAACTGACGAAGTGAAGGTGTGTTTCAGACATTGATGATTGCGCCGGCGCGCCATGTGGACACGGTGGAACTTGCGTTGACGGCACCAATTCCTACGAGTGTCAGTGCGTTGCTGGGTGGAGCTCGACCTGTGACTGTCACTGTGGTGAGTGAGAAGAATTTACATTCCAGCCCCGAGTTCATTCGTATAAGTCAGCTTTGCCACTTGATTTTTGTGAAGGTCATTCACAAAATCAATTCTGTCGTGGTTCCATTCAGAAATCCTTGAGTGCTTGAGCTGCCCGTGTCACAATGACGGGATCTGCATCGATGGACTGAATGACTGGACTTGCAGCTGCAAACCAGGATGGACCGGCAAGAACTGTACGACTGGTATGTTTGTGTCTTTTAGCTTGCTCACAGTTGTGTATGATACATGATACTTCAACACACGTGTTGTTGCAAAGCACAGTCAATAAGTCAGGTTCTTATTGAAAGTGAACGAACATGCATCATTTTGAAAAGGAGGATGACGTTGACTTCACACAGGGTTTGAATAATTTAACACAAATATGAAGAGTGTGTTGTTATGAATTGACAGATGTGGACGAGTGTCTCAGTAACCCATGTCAGCATGGCACTTGTGAACAGGGACACGGAGAAGACTGGTACAGATGCAACTGCACGGACGGCTGGGACGGCGTCAACTGTCACCAGAGTAAACAAACATTTGTGCATGACAGTGTCACATTCAGAAATTTAAGGAGAGGAACGCAGCATAATCAGGATCCTGGTCGAGGGAACCAACGCAACATGCAAGAGCAGAGCTGGGGCGGAGACCAATGGGCCCTCACTTTTCTCCTTCCCTCCAGGCCACTTGCACACACAAAAATTTATCTTCCCAGCGTCGAGATTGTCTCACCCACCAAGTCCCAGATCCCTGAATGACGACCGAGCAGCGATTGCATTCAGTGTGTGTCCATTTTCTTGTTCAGACATAAATGAATGCGCCAGCTTCCCTTGCGCACATGGTGGTACTTGCAATGACTTTGTGAACGCATACACGTGCGATTGTGCTTCTGGCTGGACCGGACCACACTGCAGTGAAGGTACACCAAGAAGGTTCTACCTCCGGGCAAAATCGTTGGTTTGTCCCAAAGTGGATTGTTTCTTGTTGGATCCTTTGGCACCATTTCGTGCGAAATTGAGGGTTCACTTGCATGCAGATATCAACGAATGCGCGAGTAACCCTTGTACGAACGGTGACTGCAACAACCAATTGGCTCAGTTTGTCTGCTCTTGTGACGCGGGCTGGACAGGATCTCAGTGCGAATTGGGTTGGTATCAATTGAAGAGTCTCAACGAAGGGTTACATTTCCTTCGGCTGGATGTTGAACCAATTGTGCTGGGAGAGACTGTTGACGTCGTGTTCATTTCAGACTTTTTGGAGTGCAACAGTATGCCATGTATGAACAATGGCGTTTGCGATGAAGGCGTGAACGCCTACAACTGCTCTTGTGAAGCTGGCTATGCAGGCGTACACTGCGAAACTGGTAAGAACCTCTGGCCTCCCGAGTAAGAACAATAGAACGAGCGCTACAAAATCTAGAAGCACTTCTTCTGCTCGTGGTAAACCCGTGTTTTGTACGATTTGAGCTGGTGGTGAAAACATTGGATGGAGGTTGAACCAAACGTGAAGATAACAAACAGTCTTCGTGTCTCTGAGGTCAACACGGGTCCTGTGTTCTTGTAGACATCAACGAATGCTCGAGCTCCCCATGTCTCAATGGAGGAACCTGTCGGGACCTGGTGAACCAGTACGAGTGTCTGTGCGCTGCTGGGTGGAGTGAGCTCCACTGCGAAACTGGTGAGGTCCCCGAGGTTGAGGTCAGTTTTAGTTTGATACGAACTTTACCCCGAACAAAAGTTAGTTGTTCGTTGCAGACACGAATGAATGTTCCTCAAACCCTTGCTTGAATGGCGGTAATTGTACGGACCTTCTGAATCACTACTCGTGCAGCTGCATTGCTGGCTACAACGGAACTCACTGTGAAACCGGTCAGGATTTCTCAGGTTGAATTTGATGACTGGACAAAAAATTGTACTCCGAAAACAAAAGTTGATTTTGGTTGCAGACATCAACGAGTGTTCTTCGAATCCTTGTTTGAATGGCGGCAATTGCACAGACCGTGTGAACCATTACTCGTGCAGCTGTCTTGCGGGTTACAATGGAACTCATTGCGAAACAGGTAGCTTGATCTGTTGTTTTCGTGGCGATCCAGGCCAACAATTTTGAAGTAAGAATCAACATTTCGTGAGATACGAGCGTATTTTGGTACCCGGTACTTACTTTCCTTTTCTGGACACATTTGAGTTTTGACGCATATTCTAGATGTGGACGAATGCGCATCGAGCCCTTGTGTGCATGGCTACTGCACCGATGGTGTGAATATGTACCAGTGCGCTTGTGACATGGGCTTCACGGGCGATCGTTGTCAGTCAGGTAGGTACTGCTTCACAGAGAATCTCCTCTGCCTCACTGCAGTTTTCGTTCGTCTGTGAACAACTGTTCATCTCGAAATTGCAGAACTGAGAGAATGTGGAAGCAATCCTTGTGAGAACAACGGTGTGTGCAGAGACACTGCGTTCGGCTACGAGTGTTTCTGTTCCGCTGGCTTCACGAGTACGCACTGTGAAACAGGTGAGTTGTTTCCAGGTCCAGCTCTGGGCTGAAGACAAACAAAGGTCTTTGGTTCGCGAAGTCCTCCCAAGGTTTTCAGTCTTTTTTGACTTTGAATTGTTTCAGATATTGATGAATGTGAAAGCGATCCTTGTGTGAACGGAGGCAACTGTTCTCATGGTGTCGACAGTTTCTGGTGCCAGTGCTCCGAAGGCTTCAATGGGACGATTTGCGAAAACAGTGTGTACATAGTTTACCTCTGGCCGTAAATTGTCTGACTTCACCGAGAAAACGAACGGCCAAACCAACCTCGACCACAATGTTGACCGTTTCAGATATCGATGACTGTGCGCATCAACCATGTGTTCACGGTAACTGTGTCGATTTGATCAACGGCTACCAATGTTCGTGCCAGAGCGGCTGGACGGGACAACACTGCGACTCGGGTAGGGAAAGGAGGTCCCCGATACAGACCATTTGCTGTTTCATGCCAACTTTGGGAAACAAGAAAGGGGAAAACAAAAAAGATAGGGGCTTGCTTGCGACTCCTTGTATCCACTGAAGACAGTGTTTTCTTCGCTGTTTGTGATGAGAGCTTTGTTTAATCCCTCTCGTCAGAATCGAATTCGTTGCCCCCTTTGGCTTTGTGACACTGATTCGAGGCGGTGCTTGCAGACGTGGACGATTGCATGAGTCAGCCCTGTCTGCACGGAGCCGAGTGCAGGGACCGGAGGTCTTCGTTCTCGTGCTTCTGCGCACCTGGATACACGGGAATCACCTGTGAAAGTGGTAAAATTGTTTTGTGGGTCTTCTATTGTTGCCTTCCCTGAATGATTTGCTAAATGCTTTGCGACCTGAACCGCGTCCACGTTTGACCCTGGAGGTAGGCTGGGACCATTTACAAACAAAACAGCTTTTGACTCAATTTAGATTTCGGTTCTTTCCTTCAGAAATAAACGAGTGTGACAGCGATCCTTGCATGAACGATGGAAATTGCACAGACTTGGCAAACAACGTTGAATGTCAGTGCAATGAGCAGTTCCAAGGCGTTTTCTGCGAGTCTGGTAAGTTCATAAGCCTTTATGAAAGAAAGTAGTGATGTCACCAACAATTATCCAGGCAAAAGCAACCCCTTCCCTCGGGAGGGATCACAGAAAATTTGGTTGGGGACTGACAGACAGACGGGAAAACACTTATATTTCTCGGTCAATACAACATGCACCTGGAAAAGCGGGGGTTGTCACTTGCTTTTGAAGATGTGCTGCACTTTGCGTGACTGTTCAATGACACCCTTTTGCAGAGGTGCCACCGGTTTGTCAGGGACAGTGTCAGCACGGCTCCACATGCTTGGTGCTTGAAGACGGAGGTTTTGTCTGCAGATGCAGAGAAGGTTTCACCGGAACGCGGTGTGAAACAGGTGACGTCAAACATCTATGCGTGGGTTCTTCTAGCTCAGTCCGCGACCGTAGTTTTCTTGGCTTGGCCTTTCCACAACATCCATTGTGAACAGGTATGAATGGGGTGAGGACCTCCTTGCCGCTGCCCCTCACTTCCCTTGATAGCGTCCGCCTCTTTGTGCCTTGCCGCAGACAGTCCCGCTGAAAGAAAACTCCGCCAGTCTTTCTTGCACAAGAAGCCGTACAGATACGTACGCCTGTGGAGGCAGGGAGAGCTGTGGAGACATTCGTCTGTTGTGATACTTCCATTGGACTTCCTGAAACGATTGAGATTGATGTAAAAATCGTTTGTGTTCACGCTTGGCGCGAGGAACTCACACGACTTTGCTTGTTGCAGAAGTTCCAAATCCCTGCACAAATGGTGACGATCCTTGCGTAAACGGAACGTGCGAATACAAGTTCCTTTACTATCCAGCCCCAGCGTACGACTGTCTCTGTGTTTTGGGTTATGAAGGCAGGAATTGTGACCAAGGTACGCTGATTTCGCAATCATTCCAGCATAAACCATCCACGCAAATGGACGGAAAAAGTTTTGTTCACAGTAACCAGACAAACCCGAAGACCAACCACTCACTGGCAGTTACTACTCAAGGAGAATTGATCTTTTTGTACGAAAGCCAGATGAAACCTAAGTTCTGTGATTTGTTTCAAACCAGAGATCGACGAATGTTCCTCAACTCCTTGTCTCAACGATGGAACCTGCGTCGACCTTGTCTCAAGATTTGAGTGTCGCTGTCCTGATGATTGGCAAGGAGACAGATGTAGCGTCGGTGAGTTTCTTCTGTTTGATTTGGTTCCTTATGTTCCCAACAAACAGAATTGACAGCCTGTCTAAAAACCGTCTTTGGCCATTTTAGAGGTTGGTGGCCAATGCACTGACACGACGTGTTTGAATCAGGGAGCCTGTTCTACAGTCAACGGAAGGGCCGTTTGTGACTGTACAGATGCAACACCCTTGTCCAAAGGCGAATTTTGCCAAACGCGTAAGTTTCACTGAAGGCATGCTCGTACCCACTCATGTGTGTGGAAATAAAGTGAATGTATGTGTGCGCGTCTGTGTGTATGTGTGTGTGTGTGTGTGTGTGTGTGTGTGTGTGTGTGTGTGTCGTGCAGCTGGCGAACTGGGTGGTTTCACTGGGCTGTCTCCACTGGTTTGTCATCGATCAAACTGGCAAGTTTGAGAAATTGGTTGCAGCTTTGACGCCATGCGAGTACACAGACTGTAATTTTGGGACCTGTGTGGAGAGGGGACCTGGTGCCAAATGCATCTGCATGGCGGGTTACCACGGCGAGAACTGTCAATACAGTAAGTGCCCGTCTCACATCAAATGACTTTGGGATTCTTGTTTTCTGTCCAACAAAGTGGAGTAAATTGTTTCAAGTCTTTGAGTTTCCTTCGGTTGAGTGTTCGAATTTTCCAACTAATTTCTGAAAATGGACTTTGTTTCCGAGCAGCGTGCGACTCCACATGTTACGAGTGTTGCGACTCCGGGTCTGAGAGCTGTTCGAGCTGCCGTGACGGAGTCGCTCTGAGGACGTCCACACAAACGGCTCACAGCTCTGTGTGCCTCAGAGCCAACATCCCTGACGAGAACACCCAGTTCGACCTCGGCACCTGCACGAGTAAAGTCATTTTTTGTGTTTTGAAACAGATGCAGTGTTCATACCGACGGAAGAGAATATTGTGGCAAGAAACGAGCTTGTTGAGGGGCACGATGCAAGTCCCCAAACAGAATCAGGAAACAGGAAACATTGGGCACAAAAACCTTTGGCACACATGTTCCACGAGCGAACACTTTGAGGACAGTCTGTTTTCTGTGCAGATGATCAAGAAGGTTCAGGAGAAGCTGGAGGCGGTTCGCAACAGCATCCTTCCGACATCGTTGGTGAGCACGTTTCTTTGGACCGATTCTTGCAGCTGTAGTGTACTGCAGATGCAGACCAAATTTGCTCCAACCATAGCATGCTGTGTGTGTGTAATTTCTTGTTCGCATTCGGCCTAACTTGCTTTGAAGAAACTGTTGCTGTGTCCTTCACACAGATGAATGTCCCGCATTGCCTCCTGATCCTCACGCTTCGTTCACGTACGCGGGCAGCAGCACCCCTCAGCTCTCCGTGGGGACCTGGGTTCGCATGAACGCCGACTGGGGGTGCGTCTCACACTCTCAAATGTGTGCCACGGAAACACAAGGGGGGGGGGGAATCAATGTGCATGGTCGGGGTCGACCTCGAAATGCGGCTGGCAATTTCAACTTGAAAATGAAAGAAGTGCACGGAAAGCTGGATTTGGCTCCAAGCACAATGTTGAGTGAGAAAGTGGATTGGACTCACGGAATGTTCAGTGGAATTCGTCTTGTTGCTTTTCTGTTACCGACAAGTCCGTCCTTTGCAGATTTGAGTACCCTGACACAAAACTGACTTACAGGAACATTCTGTGCACAGCGAGCGGTGCATGGCTCCCTGAACCTGTTGTGGTTCGACGTGAGTTGCCGTGCTTTACAGTGGTTCAGCATGAAAGCCTTCAACCTGCAGAGCGCGAAACCTCAGTCATGTTTGCCTTGCAGCTGTTACGTGTCCATTGATTGAACTGCAGAAGTTTATGACTCGTGACACAGATGCCAATGTGGCGGGAACTGTCGCATTCTACACGTGCCAACATCCGTCCAGGCACGGTTTACCACTTCAAAGTTTGGTCCTGGATTTTGTGAAACAGTTGTTAGTTTGGGCTTTCATTCACGAATTTCTGTTTGACTGTCCATTTGATATGCCCCTGTTCTTCCTTTCAATCTCCAGTCACAAAGATGGTTCTCGCGTCAGATCTGTGGTGTGTTTAGAAACCGGTCAGTGGACGAACATACCTTCTTGTTATCAAGGTAATTTTGACACGACTTGAAGGGCGAGCCTTGCAGATCGTTCTTTGAATGCAATCTGGCGAATTGCCACCTGCCGCTCGTACCAACCGAATGAAACAGTGGAAGATGCTCACAATATTGATGAGAAAAGTACCCAAGAAGAGGTTATGTTACAACAGAACAAGGAACAATAAGCAACAGTGTTTGTTGACAGAGCAAGGCTCATTGTCAACATGGCGGGTCTGGCAACTTTGCAGAAATCACCTGTCCACATTTGGAAACCAACGCCAATGTCACCAGAATGGAAGAGGCGTTTCCTTTCACCACACGACTAGACTGTCCGCCAGGAAAGCTCTTCAGGGGTGGGATGCCGTCTCGTGTTCTTGTGTGCCTCAGTCAAGGGACGTGGAACTCTGAAGACGTTACGTGTGAAGGTAAATACACAAGATGGGCTTCTGGGACATTTTTAGAGAGAAGAAGTTACTACTGCTCACTGGTGTCGCACATCAAGTGCAGAAGTGATTTTTGTGGTACACTCGTAAAGAAATGTTAGGTGTAGTTAATATGACCACACTGCAAGACCCGACCTCTGGATTTTGTAACAAGTTACCGACGTCTGACTTTTAGATCTGTGTCCAGCGCCCCCATTGTTGGAGCACGCACGAGCTGTTTGGAATCCAGATTCCCTGATTCCCGGTGGACAGGTGCAAGTGGAGTGTGACGTTGGATACAGGTTCCTCAAACTTGCTAATTCTGTCATTTCTTCTCCATTTAACTGGTCACTTTAATGTTTTTCTTTGTGGTCGCTTTCCAACTTTGCTCCACGCGATTCCTTGTTCTGCGGATACCACTGTCCTCTGCGTACTGCGCAGCCTTGCAAAAAGAAATGTCTGGGATTTTCTGGGATCTTTGTGTTTGTTTCAGATTTGCGGACACAAGCCTGACTTTCAAAGTCATCACGTGTCTTCAGAACCGTACGTGGAATCTCGAACAACTGACGCCTTGCACAGGTAAGAGTCAACGGTTTCCAGTGGCCGATGGCGTTGGAGGGGGGAGGTGAGGAGTCAGGATAGTCGGATGCTTGGCAGTGTTTTTGTGCTGTTGGGCACAAGTGTTGCATCGTGAGGGCGCACATCGGCGAACAAGCTTTAGCGGTTTACTGGTATTCGTAGTGAGTGTTGTATATATGAGTGAAGCCCCAGTAGTGATGTTGTAGTATAGTTTATTGTAGAGTATGAGTTGGAGCTCAGTGGTTTAGGCTACCTTCCTCTATGGTGTCTCAAG
>JAAUXT010080714.1_pt1 | contig 36394 bp, 36 predicted proteins | sample 7278171 | NCBI WGS metagenome assembly JAAUXT01 (sample SAMN14350112, study PRJNA611818) | marine sediment metagenome | isolation source: surface marine sediment (1.8m) | place: French Polynesia: Moorea | collected 2018-08 | reverse complement strand
TGCTCCATTATGGTGCAAATTTGAGAAAAAGTTGCAGGGACTAATTTGGTAGTTGTAGCACCTGGTGTTGACAACAAGCCACAACCAACTAACCAACGTCACTCTATTATCGCTCACCGCGTTCGAATCACCGCGAGATCTCTAGATCTATTTTCTTTGCTTCTCATTGTGTGTCGTTCGATAGACTCGACCGAGTTTCAGTTTGGATGACTGACAGACCTGTTCCAGAGCCTCCCGATCGCAATTGGAGATTGTCATTGTCATATCGCGTGTTTGTGTTTTCTCTTCCAACAGAATGACGCAGCACTGAGCAGCAGCGAGCACGTTTAGACGTTGATCAGCGAGATGGGGAAGCGAACGCACGGGCCGCAGCTTGTCAGTGCCATCGAGGCCAACAACCACGGCAAGGTTCACGAGATCCTCGCCGTCCAGATCCGTAACAAGTCCAAAATCCGCGAACTGTGCGTCAGCGAGATCCGGCGTCTCCCGACGGACGTGGTCGACTGCCCGCTCATCGTCGCCGCCTCGATCCCGGATCCGAACATCATCCGCTACATGGTGGCCAAGCATCAGGTGGATGTGAACCACGTGCGCAGGATCGGGGTTGGGAAGCGGAGCAAGTCCACCACGCCTCTGGTGCTGGCCGTGCGCAGAGGACTCTACTCCACAGTGGGGACGCTGCTCGCACTGAACGCAGACGCCAACTTCCAGAACCACAAAGGGAAGAGCGCCTTGCATTACGCCGTCCAGAGGGCAGATTGCAGAATGACCAAAATGCTTCTCGGCCGAGGCGCCCAGCCCAACCTCGTGGACCAAAGCAACTGCTCACCCCTTCACATTGCCACCCGCTATGGTCACGTCGGTCTCGTCAAACTCTTGCTTCAGTTCGGTGGAGACCTGTACAAGAAGGGTTACCAAGGCGCTATCCCCACGCACATCGCCGCTAAGGAGGGTCACATCCCTCTACTACGGCTCTTCAGGCAGAAGGACTTCAATGTGAACACCCGTGTTCCATGCTTCGAGGGCGGCAGGGACAAGACGCCCCTGCACGTGGCTGCGGAGGCGGGGCAGGTGGAGACGGTCATGGTGCTCGTCGAGCAGCTGGGGGCGGAAGTGAACCTGCGCGACTCGGAGGGAGAGACGCCGCTCCACGGAACCGTCATCGACGAGTACGACCCGTTCTCCGTGAAGAGCAAGGACGACTTCACGGAAACTGCGAAGGTGAGCGACAAAAAAGTCGTTTCCCGATGTGGCCAAGGGTGGATTGTGGACTTGGTTGAGGGTGGTTTCTCAAATTTGAACACTGGAAGCCTTTCCCTGGGTAAAGTTCGGAAGTGAATTGACTTCGAGCATGTCTGGGGTCAGGGGCCTCGTCCTGTGTCTTCTCTGGACTCCAGTGCATTGGTGCACACTGTCTGGGTTTGTGGGTTTATGATTTCAGCCTTCGGTTCTGTGTTGTAAGCGATGCAAGATAAAAATGGACACGAAATGCAAATTGTACAGCGTGAACCAGGAACACCGACCATATTTGCCGACCTCATTCTCGTGTTCGTTCAGCATTGAGAATGTGTCGTGTTGATTTTGTTGATACGAGCACTTCGTGACCATTGACAACTTCATCGCAGCAAAGTCGGAAGTCTGCCAGTTCAGACTCAATGGCAGAATCTATGTTCATTAAAATTTCATATTTCTGAGGAAGTAGACCGCACGGACTCTGCAAAGATCAAAACTGCGAGGCGCCCAGGCGTTTGCTGCGTGTTGAATTCTTTGTGCGTGTCATTACGCTTCCAAGTGCCGCCTGTGATCTCCAGCGAACTTGGCAAACTTGTCGCAGTTGTGTGCGCATGATGTGTGATGGATCTGAACCGCGCACGCGCGTGTGTGTTTGTGACGTCACTGCAGGTGCTGATCAAGGCCGGGGCGGAGGTGAACATGCGCAACGGCCGCGGAGAGACGGCGCTGCATCACGCCGCCAGGAACGAACACCAGAAAACCGTCGATCTTCTCCTCAGAGCAGGTACGAAGGGAAGTAAGGAACCAGATGCGTCCACTGTTTCTTGTCCAAGTCAATGTACTTTGCGATGTGTCCATTGACTTGCACATAAATTCAACGCGTGACGCATCCAGTGTGAGAAGGCCCAATTGTCATTATGCGTGCCTCGTTTGCAAATTTGGGTCAGTTTGGAATTGGTATTCGCTGGGCTTCACTCTGAGTAAACTACTCAACGATGAGCGCTTTTGAGATATCTTCGCAGAAGATAATGTTTCTTACAAGAGCAAATATCCTTTATCGGTGCCAGATACCAGACAAGAATTGTTTGCGTGAACGAATGAGAGACAAATGGGTTTTGACGTTGTGGTGCTTTTCGTGTTTTGTTCAGGCTGCAGAAACCTGCCTATGCGAGTGTTGGTGCTGTTGGTGCAGGAAGTCGCTGTAAAGTGAACTTGGGTTGGCAGTCTGCTGCACAACTGACGCCAGAGTTGATTGCCTCGCCTTGTGTACAGAATCGAACGCGCTCAAAAGGGGAAATAAAACAAAAACTTCACCCTCGCCCACCCGCGAGTCACTTGTGTTGCTTTGGAAGACCCCAACTCGAACCTACTTGTGTTGACAGAATCACATGCGACTCGAGCACAAGCCACACAACATCGTCACCACAAAAACAATCCGGACACGCCTCAAATCTGTATTCCAGGCGCGGACCCGACTCTTGAGGACAACGACAAGAACAGACCGATCGACCTGGTATCGGACGACGACGCGGTGAGCCGCAACTGCCTCAAGAACGCGATGGCGAATCGGGAGCGCTACATGGGCGGCATCGCCGAGATGCGCGCGCGCGGCATCTCCTCCTCCACCCAGAGCTTCCAACACGTGCGCTCCCCGTCCAACTCGAGCCTCGTGAGTGCCTCCGATACTGTGGTGCAGGGAGCTGTCTGTCTGTGTGCCTCTCTCTATCTCTGTCTGTCTCTCTCTGTCTCTCTCTCTTTGTCTGTCTCTTTCTATCTCTCTGCAGTGAGGGAAGTGGGTCTTGCAGACCAACGCCACCAACCAACACTTCGTCTGATATGTTGGCAAACAACTGAAAAAACATTAATTTGTTACAGGTCTTCGAGGGTGTACCCAGGATGGCGAGGTCCTTCAGCTTCCAGGGCATTTCTCCGCTGAGCCCCAACAGCGAGGTCGTGGCCGGTGCTTCCATCTACGACGAAGGCCTTTACCTGCAGCCGATCGAGTCCAGATCGGGGCTGAGTCGCTCTGAGAGCGGGACCACCCTGGCCGCCAGTGTGACGATGGACAGACCGAGCTCCCCGGACAGTCTCCGCAGTTACGACTCGTCGCTGTACGCTCAGATCATGGACTCCAGTTACGAGAAGCGGAGAGTAGCCGCGGCTGCTGGGAAACAGTCGCCGCAGCGAGCGACACACAAGCGGAAGAGCCGGGAGTTCCGGCGGGGCGGCCCTCCGCCCCCGGACTCGGACTCGAGCGTGTGCGATGAGAACTGGGAGCGGCGCTCGCTGCCCCCGGGCCGCAGGAGCGTGTCGGTGGACACGGCCGAGAGGGTCAAGTTCGCCTCTCTGAGGAAACCAACCAAACAGAAGGGCAAACACAGGACTTCCAAGGACCTCATCTTCGTTCCCAGCCCCAGTGCCAAGAGATTGCCGTCGGAGGCGGATACTGTGAGTTTATCCAGTGAGCCGCCTCGACAACCCATCGCAGCGAGTAGTCCACACAAAACAGGAAGTGTTCCCAGCAGCCCGATGGTGGGGTCCAGGACCACGACATTCCAAAGGAGTTCGAGCTTGGTGGATGAGTCTGAGATTCACGCCGTGAAGACGACTCTGAGGCACGTGACCAACGCTCCCTCCGCGCAGCAGCAACAACAACAGCAGCAAAAGACGCCCAACGGCGTCGACGCCAGCGTCGCTGGAACCGACACGTCGAGCCTGTGGCAGGTGACGCCTGATTCCTCCATCTCGAGCGTCCTGTCCGCAGCGAAGACTCCCGCCCCCGCCCCCGCTGACCGCACCGTGTCTCCACCCACCGCCCCTGCTGAACTCAACTCCTCCGTCAGCACGACGCTGTCCACCGCGACAGACACAACGTTGAACGGGGACGAACTGAACAACAGCGCGGACGCTGTTTACGAGAACATTCCTGCTGATGAGGAAACACCTGTGTACGGGAAGGGTCAGGCGCCCGCTCCGGAGCCCGCCGTCCAGCCTCCCCAGCCCCGACCCGCTGCACCTGGCCCAAAGAAGAGCGCACCCGTCAAAAAACCTGCGGTCTCAGCGAAACCCAAGAGCAAAGAGAGGAAGAAATCCGACGAATCGCAGAAATCTTCCGATTCGATTTCGATTCGGGTGAGTCCGAACCAAACTCTGACGATCCGCTCGAACCCCTCCTCTCCGCAGGAGATCAGAGAGAACATGGAGAATGAGCGGCTCCCCGAAAACCTGAGGCTCAAAATCAACGCGACTGAGACTGACAGTGATGACACCTTTTTCGATGATGCCTCGTTCGATACCCTCTCTGAATGTAGTCAGGGGAATCGCTTGAAGAGTCCGCCGAAAGTGAGTGAACACAGACCGTCCATAGCGGACCAGCTCAAGAAGGTGGTGTCCGACCCCAAACTCAAGGAGTGGTTGGCTGAACAAGCGTCGAGGGCGCAAGAAAGACAAGCAGCCGTCGGAGGAAAAGAGGAAGAGAGGATCGACTTCGGAAAAGACACCGAGGACAGTACCATCAAGAAGAATCCCAACGCGAAGAACAAGTCTCCCAAAACAGCCAAGAGCACAAAAACAGCCCCGAACCCGAAACCAAGAAATCTGACAGATCGGGGGAAACCCAAGGAAGTGAAACCGAGGCCGACGGAGCCCCCTCCACCCCCACCCGACGAATCAGACGACAGCTTCGACGACGGAAGTTTCGACACGTTGGAGGACAGTGAGGAGTTGGCTGAAGAGGTCGAGGCCCCGACCACGCACAACGACAGCGTGCAGTACGAGACCATGAACAACCTGAACAACCCGGGGAAGCCCATCCCGACGCCCCGCAAAGCCCCGAGCAGATCGGACGCCGGGTCCTCCAGGGGCTCCCAGGAGCTGCTCAACTGGGAGCGCGTCGACCCTGGGGGCGGGAACGACTCCTATTACTGGGAACACACGGGCACCGAGGAGTTCCTCGAAGCGAAGGCCATGCACAGCCCACCGCCACAAGGATCGCAGTCACGCCCCGTGCACAAGCTGCTGCCGGAAGCCGAGTACATGCAGATGCAGGGGTTGGTGAAGGGGCAGCAGAGTGCGCAGGGCACGGCCGGCCAGCGCACGAGCACGTTCAGGAGCCCTCCCACCTCACCCACAACACCTCAAAGTGCCAAGCTCAAGTTGAGCGACGATCACACGGATAACAATCAAAACCTGGTCTCTCCAACCGGATCCGCTGGATCCAGAGGCTCCGTGTTTGTCTCCATCCCAGGACAGGGAGACTTCACAGACATCCTGAGGAAACCCATTCAGCGCCAAGTGTCTGATGACTACGAGTTCCACAAGCAGCAGCTGGACATGAACACAGCTAGCCCCGTGAACATCGAGTCCAGAATCGAGCAGCGCCTGTCGCGCGAGAACCTCTCAGAACTGGACCACGCTCCCAGAAATCTGGGTTTGCCCATCGTCAACCTGGACCACTCCCCGAACAGCAAGGCGACGCAGCGACAGCAGCAGCAGTTGCGTCGGGGAAGCAGCAACAGAGGGAACCAGAGGGTCTCGCAGAGCTCCGACTCGTCCACCTCAGTGACGCACGTTCCGGGACCCAAACATGCGGACCAGATGTACGCGGTGGTCAGCAAGTCCATGAAACGGAATCCGTCCGACGCGTCCAACGTGAGCAGCGTGAGCACCTCGCACAAGGCTGTGAACGGTTTCGACGCGGCTGCGCAACCAGAGGGCGCGACGGAGAGGAGCCCGACCTTCTCCACGGGTCCCATGGAAACCAGCTCCGAGGTCAATCAAAAGCAAGAAGCGCGAATCCCACCGCACGTGTATTCTCGCGAGGGGATCTATGAAGAGTTGCCGCTGGAAGAGTCTCCGCGGAGACGGGTGACGATCGGGACGGAGCAGATCATCTTCCCCGACGATCCAGACCGGAAGTCGAGGGACCACGACCACAGGGAGATCCGGTACGACTCCCGAGGGAAGCCCCGCATCTCCATCGTCGGAGGAAACGCGGATGGGATCTACATCCACAGGATCGACCCCGGCAGCGACGCGGAGCAGCAAGGCCTCATGGAGGGCGATCAGATACTCAAGATCAACAACCAGTCGATCAATGGGATGACCAAGGAAGAGGTGACGCTGATGCTGCTGAGCCTGCCTCACGTCGTCACGCTGACCGTGCGCTACAAGCGGGACAGGTACGACCACATCGCCGCGAACGCTGGCATGGGCGATTCGTTCTACGTGAGAGCCAACTTCAGTTACGAACCCACCACGAAAGGAGAGATTCGAATCCAGGAGGGGGATGTCCTGTCTGTGAGAGACACGTTGCCTGACGGTCAGGTTGGGTCGTGGAGGGCTCTCAAGGTCAATGCGCGTCCCAATGAGATCCAGCACGGACTCGTGCCGAACGAAGGACGCGCGGAGCAGGTGGCGCTGGCGCAGAAGCGCGTGCAGCAGACACGTGAGCGCTCCCTGGAGCGCGAGCCCAAACCCGGCTTCCTGCGCCGCAGCTTCCGTCGCTCCAAGTCCGCGGAGCGACTCAACAAGGAGAACGACGCCTTCCAGCGGGAGCAGGCCAGGCCCGACAGCGGCGTCAAGAAGCCGGCGTACGAGCGCGTGGAGCAGCGGCCGCCGGGCTTCCTGCGCCCCGTCGCCATCGTGGGTCTCTTCTGCGACACGGTGAGGGACCGACTCGCTCAGGACTGCCCAGGCATCTTCGAGCGAGCCCCTCCGGAGGTGGAGATCCCAACCTCAAAAGAGGAGGGCGACACCAAGGACCCCATCAACCTCAAAATCATCCACTCCATCATTGACAGAAGGAAGCATTGTTTGATGATCGTGTCTCCGCGCGCGATTCAGTATCTGCTGCACACACAGCTTCACCCCATCGTTATTTACCTCCATCCGGGAAGCAAGGCGGTGATCAAGGCCCTGCGAGGGCAGCTCGCGCCACGTTTTGAGAAGAGGTCCGCCTTCATGTACGAGGAGGCCGTTCAGTTTGAGAAGACGTACTCGCATCTGTTCACGGCCACGGTGACTTACACGACGGACGACACGTGGTTCACGCTGCTCAAAGACACCATCACCCGCATTCAGAATCAGCCGCTGTGGCAGCTGGCTCCGAAAGTAGTGCCGAACAGTGCGGAGGCGTCACCACAGTCCCTCCGCGGCCAGGACACCCAAGTCCCCAACCAGAGGGCGCCTCAGCAGAACTCTCGGCCTTTGCCCAGAGGCAGAGCTCTGACGAGACAGATACCGCCTGCTGTACAGAACGTGATGAACAGACGCGGGAGCGGGAGCGGACCTCGCCCTCAAAACGGCCTTGACCTCGACTCGAGCATCGCCAGTGTCGAGTCGGTGGACTCCGTGGCAGCGAGGTACCGCAACAAACCGATGACCTTGACCTATGACGGGTACTTCCTGTCCGGAGGCGGGAGTGAGGATGCGCAGAGCACGTCCTCCTCGCAGTCTCAGCCCGGAGCGGTGAACGGTCAGGCCCGCATCACGGAGATCCCCGACGCTCAGGGCGGGAGGCCCAAGGGAATCCTCAAGAGACCGTCCGGGGGCAGCGTGCACAGCACGGGAGCCCCCAGTGACTACGAGTCGGACATTTCCTTCTCCGGGGACCCGATGCACCCGCGGAGGTCCGGTGGCATGGTGAACGGGTTCCCGCCCAGAAATGACCTGGTGGTGCAGCGGGTTCAGCAGTCTCCCGTGGTGCGGAAACAGCGGGGGTTTGTGGGGAACGGCGCTGCTCCTCCGCTGGTGACCAGCTCCCCCGCTATGCACAGGCCACCACCGCAGCAACAGCAGCAACAGCAGCAACAGAAGTGGGGGAAGCAGCACCCCCCGATCCAAGAACCGCATCAGCCGACCAGGCCCCAAGCTCAGGTAAGCGCCATCCAGTGCTTCAGGTTTAGAATCGGTAAGAACTGGCCTCTGCTGATGCGCACCGTGCTGGGGGATCTGCTGTCGGATCAGGAGATCATCGAAGCCCTGATCGATGATCTGAGGGGGAAGCCGATGGCTGAACTAGAGGAGCATCTCACGAACCTCATAGAGCTGTGGATTAACTTCAGATGGCCTAGTTTTACAGGCGATGATCATGCACCGACTAGATAACATGCTTCAAAAGTTGTGATGATCAAGATCTCAGAACTTGTAAGTGTACCAACTCGAGTGTATTGTCAATAATGCATGAGAGAGAACTTTTTCACATCCCCTTTGTATCAGCAGCGTGTTTTTGTGGCTGTGCTGTGTGTCACACGTTTCTCTTGTTGCTCGCACTTGCAAATTATTGCATTGACTCAAAATGAACCAGAGTTGCTTCAGTGTATAGATCTGTTTGCACAGTCCCTGATTTGTCATCAGTTGTGCACCAAGTAGGGCTGAAAATTTTGTGGACGAATGTTGAATCATTCGTGTGACTAATTCCTTTTCTTTCCTTTGAAACAAGTTTGAGTGATCGTGTTTGTTTGAGACCGAGCCAAAATGAGTTTTAAATATTTTATGCCTTGTGTCTGCTTCCACAGCTGATCAAGCCTGGTGAGTCTGCACCGTGCAGAACACGTGAGGTCCTCACCCCGCGTTGTAACTCCTCCTCAAATAACTGTGTTTCTTCGGTTTTGTGACAGGTTTCGCTGTTTGTGGCTCAAGGTTGTGAAGAAACAGCTATCTGTGCACTTTTCTCGTGGAACGCTTCGTTGGAACCCCATTCCCCGCTTTCCCCTGGCATCGTTTTCGGGCGTAGTCGTTTGAAGAATTCTTTTGACCTGTTGTGCTTTTGTGCACTTTTCACTTTGATCTCGATCCTTGTGTCGGCGTTGTCGTCCAATCACGTTTCTTGTCTCCGGCAGTGGAAAATTCAATCTGTTCAAATTCATGAAGTTCTGCAGACTGTCTGATTTCGTAATTCTTGTGGTGAACAACAGCAACAATTCCCGAGAATTCAGTCTTCACAAGCCTTCTCGTTTCCGATTTCATTCATTTCCTTTGTTTTGCAGTGTAAAGAGACGGATCTATGAGAGGACGGAGCCTCGTGTGAAGATCTTCAGTTCGCGGGGCGACAGAGAGCAACGAGAAGAAATGTGCCATGTGTTAGAAACTGTCGTCCGAAATACTTGTGTCTGTGCCGCGTACACGCGCGTTTTCCGATGATATTATTGAAACTTCGACACAGCTGAAATTGTTTACTGGGATGTGTTTTGTTATGAATTTGATGTCTGTGTGTTCGCGTTGTCTGTGTGTAGTAGTGTCAGTGACCGAGAAACGTGTGTGTGTGTGTGTGTGTGTGTGTGTGTGTGTGTGTGTGTGTGTGTGCTTGCACAGGTGGTGTTTGAGTGTTGTTTGATCTCATGTAAGAACGAAACAACGCACATTGATCATCAAATTGTATGAGCCGGAGCCTTGGCAAATGTGCCAGGTGCAGGTGGCCTACATTGTGATGCACTGGCCCAATTCTTTGTGAAGCAATCATCGAAAGTCGGATCCGCGCAGGTGTGTCGGTGCTTGTTTTGTGATACATATTGTGAAGGACTAGTTTGAAGAGTCATGCTGACACAAACAGGGTCCTGGCGGGCGGCCCTGACCCCAGAATTTTGTTCCTCCCAATGCTATGGTAATTTTCGTTGATGGAGTTTCTCCATCTTGCGTCGGACCCCTGTCTTGATCGGGTTGGCTCTCACCCTGGATCCGCAAGAGATCAGGTGTACAATCAAGTGTGATTTGCTTGCACAGTCCACAATGGTCCCCGGACCATCACGATAAACCACGTCCTGGTGCGTCTATCTGTGTTCGATCTCCGATAGATCCCGACATATCATCGATTTTACACAAAGCGTGAGAATCGTGGTCGTTTGGATGATAATGCGACGCCACATGCGCGGGCGGCTGTTGCGCAGAATCCACGCGCAGCTTGCGCGCGCGCGCGCGGAGCCACGGTTCAAATAAAACTTTTCTGTACGTAAACGAATTGCAACAATTTTTATTGCCTGTGTCAAAAAACGTACAAATGCAAAATCATTTCAGAAAAACGCGTCACCGTTTGTAAATGCATTTCAGAGAAACGTAACGCCGCTCAAGCTTCTGTGTTTTTGGCATTCGACTGCAAAAAACAAACAGAACAATGAATGAATGTACCCTGTAGAAACCAAGCCAAGTCATCGTTTGAAAGCGGATTCGAAAGCCAAGCTTCCTGAAAACCAACCGACCGCAATCCCTTCTGTACAAGCTGCTTGTTTGCTCCGGAGCTCAGCTTCAGAGGCTCGTGTTGTAATTGTCATCCTGCATCACAAAGGAAGGATTGATGGAGCCGTTCTCGGGCATTTTCGGCTTCTCACTGGACGTGTGGTTCGGGAGGGGGTCGTCGAATCCGGTGTTCCCCGTGAGGTCGGGCCCGACCCCCGCGGGCCCGCGCCCGTCCTCCGCGGCGGACTCCGCGAGCTCGAAGCGAGACAGATGCGCGACGATCCCGGCCCCGATGGCGTCGCCCTCCACGTTGATCATCGTTCGGAAGCGATCCCTGCAATGACGCTGGTGTGACCTTGGTTCCAGAGAGAGATCAACTGGTGGGGCAATTGCTTCTGGGCTAGGGTTCAACGTGGGAACTTGTTCAGGTGGTTGCATTTGAGATTCAGTGGAGTCAAAGCTACAGAATTGAATATCAGCACACAGTTTTGAATTCGATTGGTAGAGTACCCACGGATGCGCCCCTAAAACTGCAAGGTTTCGCGTGTTTACGCACAACAGCCAGTCGATGGCGAGTATTTTGCTGACGTCGTCCGTCGGCAGTCCGAGCGCTGTGAGCACGATCACCATGGTGACGATGCCCGCCTGCGGGACGCTCGCCGCACCGATCGACGCCGCCGTCGCTGTGATGCTGCGCGTCGGGGAAACGAGCAAAACTGACCTGAGACGTGTGTAAACTTTTGTCCACGCAGAATGTGAATGTGGGGAGAAAGCAAAATTTCCTGAGAAGCAGATTTCCTGTGGGCGAAGAATTTTTCAAGATTGTCAGACAGGTGTTCTGAAATATTCTCGAATGAACATGGTCATCACACTTCGCCAAGGCAGAACCCTTCGGGCAGATTCTTTTTGACCTCTGGGTGATCCGAGAGGATCAGGTCAAATCTTCAGTGCTATTCCACTCGACCGGAATCAGGAATTGGCAGAATGAATGATTGACGTGGAAAACATCGTCAAATGTTGTTTTCCTGGTGAAGCAAGCATTCGGGGGCATGTACAATGGTGTGTACGAGAAGTCTGCATCTCCAGAGACCCAGAAGCGTGGGTCCCAGGGGCCTGCCACCAAACTCCACATTTGATCTCTCTCTCTCTCTCTCTCTCTCTCTCTCTCTCTCTCCCGGCAACTGCCCCAAATTCGGCGAAGTTACAAATGTTATTGTCTGTCCACAGAGACTATTTTGGTTGAAGTCTGCACTCTGGCGGTTGGCCATGCCCTGCACAAGGAGGTTCTGCCTCTGATCTCAGAGTGCATGCAACAGCATCGCACCTGGCAGCGACGATTTTCCCGGCGGACATCGGGATACCGCGCAGCTGCGCGATGAAGATGGCGGCCACGGCCTCATATAGCGCCGTGCCGTCCATGTTGATGGTGGCGCCGACCGGAAGCACGAAGCGCGTGACCCGAGGGTCGATTCCATTCCGCTCCTCCAGGCATTTGTAGGTCACCGGAAGTGTCGCCGAGCTGAGGGGAGGAAACGACAAAAGTGAATGTGAGTTGATCTGTCAATCTTCCCTCCCAACCCGCGCACAAGGGAAAACTCTGGAACCTTGAGGCGGTGCCAAGAGCCGTCGCCATCGCCTGCAGAATCCCGTAGAGGTAGCGCGCTGGGTTCTTGCGCACGAAGATGAAGTAGATGAGCGGGAGGATGATGCCGCCGTGGATGATGAGCCCGGCCATGACGGTGGCGATGTAGAGCCCGAGCGCCTTCAGCTCTGCCACCGGGTCCTCCATGTTGATGATCTCAGACGCGACCAGGAACAGGATCCCGACCGGCGAGTACCTGCAGAAGAAGAGGTCTCTATACAGGGCTGAAGCACAGCCAACAAGGTCGGGTGTTTTTCGATGTTTATCGTGGCATTCTCATTTGTGAATTGAGTTATCCAAAAGAGGATCCCAAAAAGCTCCCGCTCAGGCAAAATCAGTGGGTGATCCCAGAACTCACAGGTACGCTCACTCCCAAATCCCCCCCCTTTTTTTTATGCACTCTCTCGTTTACGTTTTTCACTTTTCTACTTTTTTCTACCTTCAGTCAGAACTGTGGTTGCAGGGTCTCCCTGGATAAATCGTCTGCTGGGGAAAATCTCCTGGCTCCACCCCATGTTGATCCAAGACCCCCAAAAAGGATGAAGTATCCCCTGAATCCACACTTTGCAGTACTGACTCAAGATTCCTTGTTCCGGCACGGTTGGTGTTACGCGCACGCTGGGCCTATTGCTTTACCATTCAGGGATCTCACACTCTTGAATGCTCAAGCCAACAGCAGTGATGTTTCCTACTTTTTTTTTGCTTCCAAGTCTTGTGCTTGGACCACCAACCATGCTGGAAATTTATTCTTGAACTGCAAATTGTTCCAGAAGCTGGTTCTTGAACCCTGTCTCGACAGCAGAGCTGTCTCAACAGCATTCAAGAACCAACAGCTTCTGGAACGCTCTGCAGTTCAAGAACCTAAACGACCTATCCCATCCAACTCATCAGTGACCCACCATATGATGACGATGACGAGCTTCATTGAGGCCTCGGCCATAGCGTAGAAGACGTTGTAGAGCGGCTTGCCGACGTCGCCGAGGCGACTGATGACGATGCCGAGCGCGACGGAGAAGACGACGAGCCCGAGCACGTTCATCCCGTCCTGCTTCTCCACCCGGAAGTCGTACTCGACGACTGAAACCGGAATGAGTCCCACTGGTGGATTGAACAGGTGGGTGGGTACGGCGGATTCAAGATTGCATGGGCAGATCCAGACCGAGATGGGTCTCCTTGGTGGATCCAGAACTGCGTGGACCCACTCACTGATGAATACAAGTTTTTTGTTTTTTCTCTCTCTCTCTCTCTCTCTCTCTCTCTCTCTCTCTCTCTCTCTCGTACTGGATGGAGTTGTTCAACACGGCCTCCCTGTACAAATGCGTCCCACGAAGGCCCCAGAGTTTAGTTGTTCCAGGCCCAACTCGATCCGCTTGGGGACAGTCCACAAACTTTGCGCGCGAAGGCAACGAAAGCAACTTTCGCACAAAATGTCTGGACATTCAGAATCGAACACTTACTCGTGTTGTTCTCTTTCACTGGAATTTGCTCTGTCTTGGTCTGAAAAAAAATCACGAAAAGACTGGAAAAAATATCAGGAGAGAAAATCTTCAACAGGTTGATCTAAAGGAGTCAAAGCAAGGTTCTCAAGGGAAAATATTGCATCTTCATCACACCTGTCTGAAGCAAGCTTCCACGATGTTGTCAGGAAACATGTTCCTGAAACAGAAACAACCATCACGTGTCACACCACTGTTCATCAGGGACCGAGAGAAGAGGACAAGTACGACGAAAATTTAGGGCAAGACACCACACAGGTCTTCGACCGTTTGTGTCCTTTGTTTGCGCTGCCATGGATGCACAAAATCTTCAGAACTTCCGACACCACCGACACACACACACACACACACACACACACACACACACACACACACACACAGAAAGAGACAGAGACAGAGACAGAGACAGAGAGAGATCCCCAGTCCCCTTGTCCCACTCCAAGCTGTACGAACCTGAGCAGATCCAGGAAGGAGTCAGCGATGTTAGCGGAAGGAGCGTCTTCGTCCTCCCCCGTCTCCTCCTCCTCCACTGCTGTCCGCGAACCTGGCTTGATGCTGACCACGAGGATGATCCCCAGCACCACAGCAATGAAGGTTGTAGACATGTAGTAGATGACGGCCCTCAGCCCCATCTTTCCCGAGGCTTTGGCGTTGAGGCCGGCGAGGCCCGACACGAGACTGGACACGATGAGAGGGATGATCAGCATCTTCAGCATCCGCATCAACAAGTCTCCTGGGAACCTGCAGAGGAACATGTCAGACTTTGGAACATTGAGGACCGAAAGTCTATACTTTTCGTCACATGGAGAGGTCAATTTGCACGCAAAGCAAAGACCATGGAGTGAATTCTACGGAGGTTTCACATTGGGTCGAAAGGGCATGCCCCTCGTGAGCCACACCCGAAAAGATCCTTGAGGCACAAGGGGAATCCGTCCCCCCACGCACTGCATCCCACCAACACCGAAGGGGACCACCACACGCGCTCTGCACCTCAGCACTCCGGCACCCCCGCACCCCGCTCCTGAGTCTCTGCGCCCCAAGCAGTCTTTAGAGTGTGAAGGAGTTGAATGTTTCACGTACCGGAAGTACATGCGCTCGCGGTCGTTGAGATCCACTTTGCGCATGGCGGCCCCGAGTCCGATGCCGAGAACGAGGCTCATGAGAAGCAGCAGGAGCAGCAGGTGCTGCTTGATGAACTTCACCACATTCATCTCGCCGGGTCAGTCCGTCCTGAAAGTCAAAAAACTAAATTTGCAGACAAGGGAAACCTTTGCTTTTTCATGGAAGAATCCTGTCACTTTCACCGTTGTTGTTTCTTTGTACTCATGAATGCAGAATAAATGCTTGCAGCTGAAGAACAGGACAGAGATAAGACAGAGAATAGAAACATTTTTGGCTTCTCTTTGAATTGTTGAGTCCGTTTCTTCAATATTGCAGACAGGGCCATTCTCCAAAACATCCCTGTTTGTGTTCAAATGATATTGCGCACTTCAACTACTTGTACAAGTGCAACTTTTTTGTCCAAAATGCGCGTGAGTTTCACATTTCAGAATATCAAAAGTCCAGTGATTTCTTTGCTCATGGAGATGAAACAACAGGGACACCACAGGAAGTTAACATTTTAGAATCCTTACCTTCAGATCGAATATCCAGGTCCAGTTGTGTGAACGACACCTCGGAGAGCGAACACGTCACAACACACACAGATACTCACAAGGAAAACACTGTGTACCAATGTACTCCCTCATTTCAACAAAACTCAAGAATCACAGGACTATGTTACATGTACTTCTGGAATGTTTGCAATCATCGTCACCTAATTTCTCCAAAGCCCATCTCTTATTGACATAGCTGTTTTATGTGGATGAATGTTTAGCTTTTATGGAGAGAAGGAGAAGAAAAAAGAGCTCATTCTCCCTGAGATGTGTTTAGAAACTGTCGTAGTTCAAATATTTGCCGTGTTCTCACGGGTTGGAGTGTCAAGCTTCAGTAGCTCAGCCAAGATCACAACACGGATCAAAGTGCGCTGCTGGCACATTTTGCTGAACTCCCATCCAGGATCGGGGAGAAGGCCGCCCGACAGGATCCAAAAGGAGAACAATCCCAGGGGCGCAGAGCGAACATGAAATTTGTATATTGAGCTCCTTCATACTTTTGCAGCAGCGACACAAAAATAAGAAGAAAGTTGTTTTTGGTCTCGGGGGTTGGGGGACACACCAAGGACCTCCTCTGGTTCCACCAGAGACACAGATCAACAGTACAACCTTTTTCGTGCTGGTACATTTTCGCTGAACCTCCGTCCTCATAATGAGCAGCATCAGATCGCCGTGATGGGCAAACATTTGCATCCGCGGGTGTCAGTCCCATGAAACTTGAATGGGAAACAGTGTAGTTTTGTGCGCGAGGTTCAGGCTTGAGATTTTTTCTGAAGACTTTCTGTAAATTTTGTTCGAGTCTTGAAGCGCTTTGACTTTCAAGTTCAGAAACTCGACTCATAGCTGAGTGGTTATTCCTGGAGACGGTTGATCCAGAACATTTTCTTTCACATACATATATATGCGTTCAGAACTAATATTTAAATCACAAAAAAGTCATCACAATCAGAAAACCAACACAAAGTTAGCAATGCTTTGTTGACCCTGTGGAAGCATTGATCAAGGAACTATTTGGTGTTGAGAAAAGATCCTGAGGTCCAAAACAAATCAAAGCAAGAAAGGAACACAAAGGGTGATCCTTTTCAATTTTACCACTGGAACATCTTGACAAACGACGCAAGATGCAATCTGTCCATCTGTCCAATCTTTCTTGGCGTGTCATGTGATAGATATTTGTTGAATCAAGGCTGTGGCGAAAGGGCAAGCTCCCCGCAGATCCGACCCTGCTCGAGACCGGCGATGCTAAACAGTTCCTTCCTCGACAAATGCTCCACGATTCCAGCTCCAAACGCACCTCCCATAAGATTCACCATAGATCCGAACCTGTCCCTGTTCAAAAGAAATTGCTGTTGGTCACCTGTAGAAGAGTTACATTCAAATCTTTATCTCTCTTTTGGCCTGAAGGCACCACAGCCAACTTACAGGATCCAATCGGTGACGACGATTTTGCTCAAGTACTCAACAGGAACATCCACAGTCTTAAGGAGAATAGGAACTGCAACCAGAGCTCCTCCAGGTCCAGCTCCTCCACTCACTGTAAGTGTGGTCACACTGCAAAAAGGTAACACAGGTAAGAAATGGGTTTCTGTGCTTTTGTGTTGCAGCATTATGTGGATATGCATTTGCACAACATTTTTCAAGTTCTTGTATCTGACGACATCAGCTGTATGAGACTTGCCTGATGATCACCATGTCCACAACAGACAGATGTTTCCCGATGGTCCAGCAGATAAACAGAGCTGCAACAATGTTGTTCACTGCTGCTCCCTGCAGTATTGTGGCTGCTCCCAGTGGCAAGACAAGTCTGGTCACTCGCTGGTCAATACCATTGTTATTCTCCAAACACTTGAAGGTCAGAGGCATAGTTGCGACCCTGGGAACGAAATGTCTCACTGTTTGGGCAGATCTGCATTCTCCACTGGTTGTGCAGCTTTGTTCTCAGATCCGAGGGAACAAGCAGCAGCAGATCCAGGGTAAATTCAGTCAGTGAACCGGATTTCAACATCAAAACTTTGATCAACAAAAATGTTCTTGATACAATAATTTGGGGGTGGGGTGAGTTGTAAGTTACCTACGAGTTTGCGGTTGCAGCCCCCATCGCCATCGCAGGCAAAATGCCACGAATGAACTTCAGTGGATTCCTTCTAACGATTAAAAGGTATACAACAGGTAAGATGAGAAATCCATGAAAGAGCTCTCCGACTATCACTGTCACCAGGTAAAACCCTTGAGCTTTGATTTCGCCAATTAGATCATTGGACTTGACCACATATCCCGCAGCCAGAAAAATGATGGCCACAGTGTATAACCTGAAAAACAGAAACACCTTTGTTTTCAAGTAAAGTGACCACTTGTTTCCAACACGAATCGATGACCTGGAGGGGTGGACCTCGGATTCTCATGGAGGGATTCTCACCTTGGAAGATCCACCCCTGATGAACATTTTAATTTTGAATAATATTTCCCTTGAGTAGAGAGAGACAGTGTGAATTTTCCAACGTGTTTTTCGTGTGAAGTACAGGTGGTGCCACATGCTGTGGACCATATTTTCAGTTCAATCACAACTGTCAGGAAAGTTTTTGATATCAGAATGCCAAAGTTTGACAATTTGTTTGAAAACCAAAATCAAGATGCAATGGAAGAATTAGGAATTTTGGCCTTTGAATCAAAGTTTGTTTCCGCTCCCTTCATTTTCATTTTGAACCTTCAACAACAAACCAGTGGTCATCAATGGCCAACAAGAAATCACAGGACAACACTGGACACACAAGAATCTCAAATGAGTACTTGAAACCAACCTGTTGTTGACACAGCTCAGTGTAGAGAATCTTTTTGCAAGTGGCAACTTTTGTTTTTCGTGGAAGAATCCTGTCACTTTCACCGTTGTTGTTTCTTTGTACTCAGGAATACAGAATGAATGCTTCCAGTTGCAGAACAGGACAGAGATGAGACAGAGAAAAGAAACATTTTTGGTTTCGCTTTGAATTGTTGAGTCCATTTCTTCAAGTATTGCAGACAGGGCCATTCTCCAAAACATCCCTGTTGGTGTTCAAATGTTATTGCGCACTTCAACTACTTGTACAAGTGCAACTTTTTTGTCCAAAATGTGCATGAGTTTCACATTTCAGAATGTCAAAAGTCCAGTGATTTATTTGCTCATGGAGATGAAACAACAACAGGGACACCACACAAAGTTAACATTATAGAATTCTCACCTTCAGATCACTTGTGTGAATGACACCTCGGAGAGCAAACTCCCAGAATATGTCACAACACACACACACACACACACACAGATACTCACAAGAAAAGCACTGTGTGACACAAAAATAAGAAGAAAGTTGCTTTTGGTCCCAGGGGTTTGGGGGCCACACTAAGGACTTGCTCTGGATGTACCAGATCAAAAATACAGCCTTTTTCATGCTGGTACATTTTTGCTGAACATCTGTACCCATGAAACTTCAGTGGGAGACAGTGTAGTTTTGTGCATGAGGTTCAGGTCTTGGATTTTTTCTGGAAACTTTTAGTAAATTTTGTTTGAGTTTTGAAGCACTTTGACTTCACATTCAGCAACTCAACTCATGGCTCAATGGAAATACTTTGAGACAGGTTGATCCAGAACATTTTCTTTCACATATGCATGCATTGAGAACTCAATATAATGTCACAAAAAGTCATCACAATCAGAAAACCAACACAACACTTTGCTCTTTTGCTTCTTTCTTGGCATGTCATGTGATAAACGTTAGATAATCAAAGCTGTGGTGAATGGGCAAGCTCCCCATGGATCTGGCCCTGCTCAAGACTGCCAATTCTAAACAGTTCCTTCCTTGACAGATGCTCCACAATCCCAGCTCCAAATGCACCACCCATGAGATTCACCATGGATCTAAATCTGTCCCTGTTTGAATGAAAACACAGTTGGTGTCTTCTGTGTGTAGAAGAGTAACATTCAAATCTTTTCCTTTCTTTTGGCCTGAAGCCACCACAGCCAACTTACAGGATCCAATCAGTGACAATGATTTTGCTCAAGTACTCAACAGGAACATCCACAGTCTTGAGAAGAATAGGAACTGTGACCAGAGCTCCTCCAGGTCCAGCTCCTCCACTCACTGCTATTGTGGTCACACTGCAATCAGTTTGGATGGCAAAAGGGTTGCACAGGTTAGAAATGTATCTCTCTGCTTTTGTGTTGCAGCATTGTGTGGATATGCATTTGCATAACATTTTTCAAGTTCTTGTATCTGACGACATCAGCTGTATGAGACTTGCCTGATAATCACTATGTCCACAACAGACAGATGTTTCCCAATGGTCCAGCAGATGAAGAGAGTGGCAACACTGTTGTTCACTGCTGATCCCTGCAGTAATGTGGCTGCTCCCAGTGGCAAGACAAGTTTGGTCACTCGCTGGTCAATACCATTGTTATTCTCCAAACACTTGAAGGTCAGAGGCAAAGTTGCGACCCTGGGAACAAAATGTCTTACTGTTTGGGCAGATCTACATTCTCTGTGGGTTGTGCAGCTTTGTTCTCAGATCTGAGGGAACAAGCAGCAGCAGTCCAGGATAAATTCAGTCAATGAACCAGATTTCAAATTTAAAGTTTTGACCAGCAAAAATGTTCTTGATACAATAATTTTGGGGTAGTGGCAGAGAGAGTTCCCATGTAAGTTACCTACGAGTTTGCAGTTGCAGCCCCCATTGCCATTGCAGGCAAAATGCCACGAATGAACTTCAGTGGATTCTTTCTCACAATTAGAAGGTACACAATAGGCAAGATGAGAAATCCATGAAAGAGCACTCCAACTATCACTGTCACCAGGTAAAACCCTTGAGCTTTGATTTCACCAATAAGATCATTGGACTTGACCACATCTCCAGTTGCAAGAAAAATGATGGCAACTGTGTACAACCTGAAAAAGCAAAAAATACCTTCATTTTCAAGTGAAGTGACCACCTATTTCAGGTGGTGCCATGGATTTCGGTGCACCACTTTTTCACTTCAATCACAACTGTCACGAAAGTTTTCGATTTCAGAATGGCAAAGTTCTCCTTTCTGTTTGGAAACCAAAATCAAGATGCAATGAAACAATTGGGAATTCTTGCTTTGGATTGAATTTCAATTCCAGCTTCCTTCATTTTCATTTTCAACTTCAACAACAAACCACAGCACATTAAATGGCACAATGGCCAACAAGGCAACAAACTTCTTTGCACAGACAAAACTCGGGAATCACAGGACAATACTGCATGGGTACAGGCGTATTGACCACTTGAAACCAACCTGTTGCTGACACAGCTCAGTTCTTTTGTGTGGAGAATGTTTTTGCAAGTGGCAAACATTTGCATTCATGGAAGAACAATTCAAGGGTCTTTCAATCCAATGCTCTTTGACACTTTAAATCAATAAGTTTTGTAAATTTTTGCTCTGTGGATGGGTCATGTTTTCAGGTTGAATGAAAGGGAGATTGGAGAGTATTTTGCTGTCATTTCAGAACATCACACACATTTTCAAAATGGATGAACTTTTATTCACACAAAAGTTCAACAGCTCAACACACCAAACAACAGATTCAAATAACCAATCAAACAAAAGATCAAAATTCAGACAAAAGAACTTCCACCAAAAACCAAGAGTTTGAGTGACTGAGTGGATTTTCGCATTCGTCCTGCAAAAATTCTGTTGATTTCATACATCCTGGATCTTTCCCTATTCCGGACTGTCAATGCTGAACGCCTTCAGGACTCATGTGGAAGGACTTCACGGATCCGGCCCTGCACGAGGGCGGAAGCGCTGAACAGTTCCTTCCTGGAGAGATGCTCCACGATCCCAGCCCCAAAGGCGCCTCCCATCACATTCACCATGGATCTGAATCTGTCTCTGTTTGAAATTTTAAAATGTACTTTGTAGTTGATGTTTGGAAACAAGATAAGAGTTTTCTACGTATTCAATCAGAATCTTAGAGTGCCAAATTTACTCACAAAAGCCAGTCGGTGATCACAATTATGCTCATGTGCTCAACGGGAAGATCAATTGTCTTCAGGACAACAGGAACTGTGATCAGAGCTCCTCCAGGTCCACAGCCTCCACTCACTGCCACTGTGGTCAAACTGCAGTCAGAAAGATCTTTTGCTGATGGTGAGACAAACACTGGCCAAAACGTTTGACTTGGTCCGCTTAGTATCTACTCTTTCTTCCTGCACTTCAGGTCATCCTCTAGTCTGAAAGCACACCTCATTTCCTTTGTTGTCTTGTGTCTCATCTGTATTCTATGTCAAATTTTGTGCTTTTGGTTTTCGACAATGACAATGGGGACAGCACTTTGCAGCGGATCAAAAGCAAAACTTTGTCTTGAGTGACGTTTGAGGTCTGAGCACCAAACAAGTAGATTTTGAAAGTTGCAGCTGTTTACGCACAAGAGAAGAGGAGAGGGAGACCATCAGTGGAACACTAATGCACTGACCGGCTCTGGAACAGAACAACTCTGCCTTCCGGCATCAAACCAGCAGAATATCACCTTGCAGACAACGCAAGCGCACGGAGAAAAAACTTGCCTCAGAACAAAGATATCCACTGCCGACAGATTTTTTCCAACAGCCCAACAAATAAATAGAGCAGCCACAATGGTGTTCAAAGCCAATCCCTGCAAGAATGTGGCAGCTCCAAGGGGAAGGACAACTCCAGTCACTCTGTGGTCAATACTGTTGTTCTTCTCCAGACATTTGAAGGTCACAGGCAATGTTCCAGCTCTGATTGCATTCCAAAAGAATACTTTGTTGACAGTTTAGTTTGACACAATGAACCAAGCGATGTCAGTCTCAGAAAATAGTGACATGTGAGTTGTGCAACTTACGTGGAAGCAGTTGCAGCCCCTGTGACCATTGCAGGCAAAATGCCTTTCATAAACTTCAGTGGATTCTTTCTCACTATTGTCAAGTATGTGAGAGGTAAAATCACAAAACCATGAAAAAGTACTCCAGCTATAACTGTCAAAATGTAATATCCTTGGGCTTTTATTTCACCAACAAGGTCAGGAGATTTGACAATGTCTCTGGCCAAGAGAAACACGATGCCCATCGTGTAGAACCTGAAAGAAACAACTCTCTGATCCCCGAAACACAACTTTGCTTGAAATTCTATTTTCAGGGGATGTTCTGAGACTGAAGGGAGGGGTGGATCTGTGGCGTTTCCCATGGCCTGGACCCCACAGCGGATCCGACAGTCGGTCAGCCAGACAGTCTGACCGTCTTGTGCACACCTGGAAAAGAACCTGAATGTACTCACCACATGAGAAGCCTGATCAGCCTGATAACCGCCTGATTCAAGCCCCTGAAGAAACTGTAAAGATGTTTTTCCTCGTCATTTAGTCGACTGATGGAAATTCCGAAAACGATGGAAAAGACGACAATTCCAATGACATTTGTCCCTTCCACCGAAGTCACTGCGAAACTGCCACGGATGTCTAAAATTCATGAGACATAAAAATCATGCAATTAAAAAACACACCTGGTTCCATCTCACGGGGAAATCCAGAATGTGGTTTGTGGATTGATCTCAACCAGGGCCTGATTGCGGTGCAAACTACGGGATCTCTATTGGTCAGGCGGGGAGGAAGACCCCCCGTCTCCAATGAAAAGATCTGTCCTGTTTCTTTGGTGCTTCAACCAGAACTGAGCAAAAATTTCCTTTCAAGAATGCAAAAATTCTTTCTGTCTTCCAACAATTCCACACACACACACACACACACACACACACACACACACACACACACACGTAGAGCATCTGGAAATCCTTACCTTTGGATCACGATTTCAATTTGAGCTTTTTTGGCTTCTTCCAATGACGATAGAAAATTGACAGAAGAAAACCCCAAAGGAACAGCCTGTTTAAGTATCTGGATTGAGTGAGTTTCAATATCTGTCAATCCAAATATCCAAGTTCTGATGGCAGGTATTTCTCAAGTTGTGGGTTTAGACACACTGCCTGCAAATGATAATATTACTTACACCATTTGCAACAGATATCCAAATATCATACCTTGAGATCTCATTACTTGACTTTGCAGAAGGAAGATTTCAGTGTACCTCCACTTACACATTCCTTGTGTTGTGAGAGCTTGAAAATAAATTCATCTTACAACTCCAAGTTCTGTGAAGTAGAAGTCACATGCCTGTTCTGTTGAGAATACTCCAATCTCATGAGCTCCATGAAACAAGACTGTTTTCCTGGTTTCTCCACTTTATTTAAGCTCAAGCAGAAGCACATTTCAAATCACAAATCCAAACATACAATACTCACTGGTATCTTAAGACTTCCACCCCTCATCCTTGGTTGGTTCTTACCAATCCATGTTGATGGTGGTGTATCTCCCAAGCTTCTGACCCAGAGTGTCAGGTTTCTCTCCCTTTTATGCTTGTGCACAGGAAGTACAGGAAGTCATAAAATGACCTCACTTGATGGCATAATTATAGGAAGTAGCTGAGGAAGTCATAAAATGACCTCACCTTATGGCAGGAAGTAGTAGGGGAAACTATTTTCTGTGGAGGTGCAGTCAAGCATATGGCTGCCTCTATTCAGAGACAAGATTTATTAGTCTGGGTCTTGTCAGGTACACAATAGGCACACAGGCAGGGAGTGGAAGTCCAACATCATACTGATGTACAACATATAACAGAATACAAGGTTTGAGCATGCATATATGGTTTTGAGCGTACATAACAAGCCAAGCAGCATACAACACACAAATGCCCCATTTGGACACAACTTAGGATTCGGTTGTATCTTGTTTGCAACATTTGAATGTGGATGTATGTGTGCTCCTCAATGAGTTTGAACCAAAGGGATAATCCTCTGTGAGACACGTTTTGAAAGTGTCAGCAAACACACAGCAAGCACAACACAGAAGAAATTGTTTCTTGGGCTGGTAGATTCAGAAAGGGGACACAAAGACTCAAACTTCAAGACTTGTGAAAAGTTGGGAAGACATTTAGAAGGGAAGTAAATTAGTTTTGCTTGGGTCTACCTGAGCTAAAGCGTGCACAAAAGGAAAATTTTTTCTCACTGCCAGAAACCTCAAATTAATTTTCGGAGGTTAAGTTCGTGGAATCTGTGGCCCCAGGATCTGTCTCTGTAAAATTTGCACTGTTGACGCCTGATAACTCCTGCTTCGACAGATGCTCCACGATCCCAACTCCAAAAGCACCTCCCATGAGATTCACCATGGATCTGAACCTGTCCCTGTTTAAATCGAAGAAACGAACAAAAAAGAATAATTAGTTGCTGTCTCCCCACTGACAAATGTTTTTTGTTCCAAATCTAGCTTGAAAGTTGGTTCCAGTTTCAAAAAAAGATAACGTACAACAGCCAGTCAGTGACGATCACTTTCCCGATGTACTCAACAGGAACATCAACAGTCTTCAGGAGAAAAGAAATTGCCATCAGAGCTCCTCCAGGTCCAACACCTGAACTCACTGCCACTGTGGTAACACTGTGATCAGAAACAAAGACAGAGGGTGAGAGCAATCCAAATACCCAGGCAATACAAGTACAAAATTGTTTTGAGCTGATGATCCTTCTCATTTTACCCCTTTTCTTTCCACTTCATAGACATCAATTTTCTATTGTGTACAAATTGAGTGTTCATTTGAGGAATGGGAAACACTCATGAGACTGTACTTGCCCAAGGACAGACACATCCACAGCAGACAGACTTTTCCCAACAGCCCAACAGATGAACAGAACTGCCACAATGTTATTTACTGCTGTTCCTTGCATAAATGCAAATCCAAGTGGAAGGACGACTGTGCTGACTCTCTGATTGACCCCATTGTTCTTCTCCAAACATTTCAAAGTCACAGGCAAAGTTCCAATTCTGTGCGTGGACAAAAGAAAATTTCATGTCATTGTAGATCAGCTGACATTTGTCAAAATCAAGGACTGTCCTGTTGTTCCTCAAGTTGGTCACAAGGTACAAGACAGCGATGATGTGTAGAGTGAACAACTTATGTAGAAGCAGTTGCAGCCCCTGTGACCATTGCAGGCAAAATGCCTTTCACAAACTTTAGTGGGTTCTTTCTCACTATTGTCAAGTATGTGAGAGGTAAGACAACAAATCCATGAAAAAGTACTCCAGCTATCACAGTCAAAATGAAAAATCCTTGAGCTTTGATTTCGCTGAGCAAATCTGGAGATTTAACAATGTCCCCAGCTACAAGAGATATTATTCCTATTGTGTAGAGCCTGCAAGTTCAACATCTTGTCATTGACCTTCAAGTGAAGTCATTTCCTGGCGTGCCAAGAGTTGTTCGTTTCAGGAGAAGTAAAAAGACCATCCTTCTCAAAAAATGAATGAGAGACTGTAAAAAGCAGATGGTGAACTATTTCTGTGAGGGACACGGCGTGACACATCTGTTCTTCAATTAGAAACTTTTCAGAAGAAAGAACGAACTAAACTTGCCACATCATCATCCTGACTATCCTTATCACAGCCTGGTTGAAGCTCCTGAAGAAAATGTGAAGGGTTTTATCTTCATCATTCAGATGACTGATGGAAATTCCAAAAATGATTGAAAAGACCACAGTTCCAATGATGTTTGTCCCTTTAACTGACGACACAATAAATTTGAGATGAAAATCTGAAATTCGAGGAATTCTTTTTCATTCGGTTCAAGCTCAGGACAGATCCAGAGATTGGTCAGGGGGCTGACCTCACCAGCGGTGAATTGAATTTGGTACAAAATGAATTCAGAAGCCCTCGGATTTGACCTTGGTGCAAGTTCCTGCAGGATACAAATGGATGTAGTTTTCATTTTTTTTTGGGGGGGGGGACACAAACCTTTACCACTGGTGTCGTTTCCCGTTTCCACTGTTTGCGTTCGAGTCTGGAAGAGTACAGAAAGAAAAGACCTGAACAATGCAAAGGACTTGGTGCCATCCCAGAATGTCAGCCACACACAAAAGCAGCACAGAAAAAATTGGAGATGCCAACATGATTGATGCATGCTTCTATCAAGTTGGCTGGCCAAAGATTCCTGTGCAAGATAGAAGGCAAAAAGTCATATTCTTTCAACTGTCTTTTCAACAAAATGTGACGTTCAGGAGTTAAAAACAAGCACGCAAGGACGAACCTGAACAGGTCCAAAATGGAGTCTGCTGCAACGGAGGAATTTCCAGAAGTGAAACTTTCTTCAGCAGCTGAGTTTTGTCCAGGTTTGATGATCATTGCGAAGGTGATGCCTGTCACAGTGGCTACGACGGTCGCGACAAGATAGAAGCCCAGGGCCCGCGCACTCAGCTTCCCAGAGCTCTTCCCGTCCAGCCCAGCCAGCCCCGCTATCACAGACGTCGACAGAATGGGCACAAGCGTCATTTCTATCATTCTCAGGAAGATCGCTCCGGGAAACCTGCAACCGGAACCTTGCAATGACTTGGGTTTGCCACCTACCCAAACTCAGTTGTTCAAGTGCTCCAAAGGCCCCAGTGGTTCCGATTCGTACCCTTCACAACAATCAGTTCAACAGAAAAGTTGTTTTCCGTTTCAATAAATTTGAAGGCAATTGTTTGCCCACAATGCTTCTCCAGGGTCTGGTCAGGGTTGTTCCTTGTTTCGTGAATTGATGAGAGAAACAAAAGAGAGTACTCACGCGACGTACATCTGTTGCCTCTCATCCAGGTTCCGTCCTCGAAGAAAAACTCCCAATCCGATGCCTATACACACCCCGATCACAAGGAAAATCGTCAAGATGTTCGTCTTGCTTAACGCCATGATGACAACAAGCAAATTTCAGTGATTTCTGACAGTGGAAAAAGGAATTCCAATTCGCTGGGCACTACACGAATAAAGGAGAAGATGTCATTGAAACAAGCTCCATTTGAATCTCCAGCTCGGTGAGTCGAAACACACAACCTCTTTTATTTGTGCGTCAAAGCAAAACAAAATGGTTGCGCAAACTTACATAAAACTTGTTTTGCGTGACTTCTGGAGCTGAACGGATCAAATTCCACCAAAGTCTAAAGGGTTCAAATGGCAAAAGCAGAAAACATCGTTTCGCGTCCACACGCTTGCATATTTGGCGCAACAGGAACAGTTCGTGAAAAATCAAGTTCGAGACACTTTTGAGTTGGTCTTTTCGACAAAATATTCTTTATTCGCACGGACTTTTTGCAATCTTGTCACACACGTGCGACCCAGACATTCAGCCAACCAACACAAGCAACAGACACAGGTTCAATTTCCCAACAGCTCCATAGGTGCACGTCTCTGACTTCACCGCGGGGATTTTGTCACTTTGCATTGATTGTCAAAATGAATACACCTGGAATTCTGCAGGGACTACAGGTTCTCGCCCGGAGCCTTGCTCCATCAGACGTGGGAAGCCGTATCCGTACCCGTACTGGACAGGGTCAACATTCGAACATGGTTTTCCCACAGTTCACTTGTCTGCAGTTGCACTGTGACGTTTGTCCCTTGTTCTTTTGTGCTGATGCGCACTTCGCGCCCGCTCTGCGAGCCAAAGCGAAAACGAGTTCCTTTCAATGCATGGGGAGGTTCAACACGCACACGCTCGGTGCCCCAATTGTCCAGATCGGTTGTACAGAAAACTCAATTGTGCACTGAGAGCCAATGACCAGTGACCAAGTGGTGTCTGTGTCACCGATCCGTTTTATCACTTCACAGTTCGGTGAGCTGCTCGCTGTTCTCGTTTGTGTAGCGGATGAAGCCTGCGTTGATGCATCCATTCTGAGCCACGACGGACCCATTCTCTGCAGGTTTGCGTTTCCCCTTGAAAAGCTCTGGTGTACTGATGGCGTGACCATCTTCGTGTACGACTCCGTTTGCGTCCGGCGTTTCCGGCGTCTCCTCGGTCTCTTCGAGATGGCGTCTGCACAGATGCGCCACGATGCCGGCGCCGAAAGCGTCGCCTTCAACGTTGATCATCGTTCGAAAACGATCCCTGCGTCGAAAGTTGATGGTAAAAAGTTTGACAAAATTGCAGACGCACGATCATGCCTTCCGCCACGACAGGAATAAACGCCACCGTTGGTCAACCTTGTGAATGTTGCTATCTTTTGGCGCACAGCGACTCACAGGAGCCAGTCGACAGCAAGGATTTTGCTGACGTCCTCGGTAGGGAGCCCGATGGCGGTGAGCACTATCACCATGGTGATGAGGCCGGCTCCCGGCACCGCCGCCGCCCCGATCGACGCCGCCGTCGCTGTGATACTGAAGAAGGAAAATGACATCAAAATCTCACTCACAGACGATTTACTCATTTTCTTCAGACTGTTGTGAAACATTCATTTGAGCGATTCTACCTGGTGGCTATAATCTCTCCAACAGAAAGCTCGATGCCTCTCATCTGTGCAATAAAGATCACCGCGACTGCCTCGTAGAGCGCCGTGCCGTCCATATTAACTGTGGCGCCGACCGGAAGTACGAAGCGGGTCACCTTCCGGCTCACATGGTTGTTCTCCTCCAGACATTTGTAGGTCACCGGAAGCGTGCCTGAACTGTGAGTGTCAAACAAAATGTCAATGGGAACGAAAAGAACAAAAATTGGCTGTGCGACACGGCGCGAGACGCGCCCAGAACGAAGAGGGCCCGAAGCCCCTTTCTTGTTGTAACCTACCTTGACGCTGTTCCCAGGGCGGTTGCCATGGCCTGCAGCATTCCGAGCATGTACTTGAACGGGTTCCTGCGGACAACGACGAAGTAGAGGAGCGGCAGGATGATGAAGCCGTGGATGGCGAGGCCCGTGAGAACCGTCGCCATATAGAGCCCGAGCGCCTCCAGCTCCGCCACCGGGTCCTCCATCCGCACCACCTCCGTCGCGATCAGGAACATGATGCCCACTGGAGAAATCCTGCGAGCAACAGGCAGTCTACATTGGAGTTTTGAAGTCAGAGGACTCTTACTGTTTGGGTCCCAAACTTCAACCCTGAAGCAGCAGGTAAATTTGCACTTGTGACGTAAAATTCTCGAGAGACTCATCATGAGTGACTCACCAGATTTTTGAGTGACTCACCAGAGGAGTGATCAACCAGACGACTGACTTTCCAAACGACTGACTTGCCACAGGAACGACTTTCCACATAAATGCCTCCCTCACCACGAGAGCCACTCACCAGATGACGACGACGACGAGTTTCATCATGGCCTCAGCGAGGCCGAGGAAGGTGAGATAGAGCGGCTTGCCGGCGTCGCCCAGCCGGCTGATGGAGATGCCCAGCGCCACGGAGAACACAACCAGCCCAAGCACGTTGAGACCCTCCACCCTATCCACGCTGAAACCGTCCGTGGTTCCGTCTGGAAACAGTCAGATGCTGAACGTGAATTTCAATGACAAAACCTGGCTTGGGGCGACCTCCAGCAGCGGATCGAGACCCTGGTCAAGAGGTCACGCCAAAGTGGAGCTCTGCTTGAGCTTGCAATGAGGTGACACGAAGAAAGAGAAAATTAGTTCAACAAATTTTCTCAGATTTCCAATGTTACCAAAAGTGATGCTCGCTGTTCAGCAGCAAGAGCAAGTTTGGCACCGTTGAGTTGAAATTGGCTTCTTGGGTGAAGTTTTCTTACTGATGGTGCTGTTGAAGGTTCCGTCGTCGTTGGTGATGTTGACTTCTACGTGTTCCACGAACTGCTGGGTCTTCGTCTGCAAACGATTCGGTACAGAAGTCAAAACTACGTTTTTGAGCTCCAAACGACTTTTTCTGAAGAACAAACCAAGCACAGGAACTCACGTTTCTGAAACAGGCCTCGATGATGTTGTCAGGAAACATGTTCCTGAGAAAGAGAGAAAATTTTGTCAGATTTGTTGTAGGCGGTGCAAACTTTGTTTTTCTTCAAATTCCAATCACCAGTGTCTTCTGGACCAGGAATCGGGATTGAGGGTCGTTTGAGTCCTGGCTGGGGTCCGATCCGTGCAGGGGCTGGGGAACAGTTCCAACTGGGCAACCTTTGAACACGTTTGCACTTCTTGTAGAACAAAGCAGAAAAGAGCTCTGGAAATGATTTCCTGTTCCGGGAGTCCGCGCCCTGGGCTCCGCCAGAGCTGCCACCCCAAGGAGTGGGAAACACAACTGACCTGATCAAGTCGAGAAAGGAGTCTGCGACGTTGGCGGGTTCATCCTCGGCGTCCTCGTTCCCAGCGACCTGGGTCCTGTCCCCGGGTCTGATGCTGACCACCAGGATGATCCCCAGCACCACGGCGATGAATGTTGTTGACATGTAGTAGACGATGGCCCTCAGTCCCATGGTACCTGAGGCAGTGGCGTCTAGACCGGCGAGTCCGGCGACCAGCGTGGAGACGATGAGTGGGATGATGAGCATTTTGAGCATGCGCATGAACAACTCTCCCGGGAACCTGTGGGAGCGAGAAAATTCATCCTGACCCGAAGAATTTACGGACACAGGTTGTGGTGAGTTTCGTTCGTTTGCTGCAAACGAGTGCCCTTTTTGTGTGCGGTTCTTTCCACAGTCACCACGGGGACTTGGTCCTTCCACACCCATGTTCTGCCATAACGTGCTCAAAAGTTTACTCACGCGAAATACATCTGCTCGCGCTCGTCGAGGTTCGCTTCGCGCAGCGCGGCTCCGAGCCCGACACCGAGCGCGATCGCCACGATCAGCAGCAGCACCAGCAGGTTCGACTTCAGGTGCTGCTTCGCTCTCGTCATCTTCGCCATGGTTGAAATCTCCTGCTCCAAACGCCAATCTCAGAAACAACGAGAAATCCAAACAACTTCGCAGTCGCAAGCTGGTTTTGGAACGATTGCGCAGGTTCACAGTGTTTTGATCCGAATCATTTCCTGGTTCTCCATCCAACTCAAGAGGTTTATCTGCAGTTGTAAATTTGTTTGGAAAGGTTTATTTTTCCTCCATAAATGCTTGATGTGACTCACACTTCAAACACAGGAGTAGCACACACATCACAAACCAAATCCTGCTCACAAACGAACCGAGTCCAAGTGCATTGGGGATCAAGAAGCAGAATATGTTGTTTTGACCGGAAAACGACGAACTGAACGCGGAACCCTTCAAAGTCGACAACAACAAGGAAAGCTCTGTCGGTTTTTCTGATTTTTCATTTTATTGAGGGAAACCTCAAAAGCTTTTTTCGCAATCCTTCACCCTGATGACACCACAAAGTTCTCCTGCTCAGATCTTGCATGGACAATGAGTGGTTCCCTCTCTCCTTCCTTCCCGTTTCTCTCTCCTCCGTTTCTTCCTTCCGTCCTTCACTTCATGGCGTCGCTCATCTCCAGGTCCTCCACCATCGCCTCGACCTCCACCTTGATGCTGTCCATCTCCGGCCTGAAACGACAACGCGACAGTTGAGGCGACGTAGCCAGGGACGGATCGCCAGGTCCTGGGGCCTCTCGGGCCTCTGGCGGCCCTGGCTCATCTCCTGAGTCCCCGATTGAGTGAATTTGCACCGCGTGCACAAACGTTCTTCCCCTCCACCTGTATTTTTTTCTCAAAACAGAAGTGCCTCCCACCATGGGGTCGCCGCGTAATCAAACCCTCGAATCCTCCCTGCTTGCACGACAATTACGCGAGATAAGACCAAATTTTCTTTGGAAGTGGAGGCTTGATCAGTTGCACGCGACCCGTTCAGTGCGTGTCAGAACCCAGAGCGACGATTCCTTGCTGCATCACTCAAATGCGTCTCTGGTTGTTTCGCCATTGTCGAAAAGGACAGGTGTATGATCAATGCTCTTTGGTCAGGCACTTCAGCTGCAGATGATCGCACTACGCATGTTTCAGTCGTGCATCTTGGACAGCAAGACTCCTCCAGCAAGTTCAGGGCCAGAGTCGGGAAAAAAGCCCTGCCCTCACCGTGGGCTTGCCCTCGGGCCCTCGGCAACTCTTTCCTGGGCATGTTGTTCATTCCCAAAGACAAACTTTTTGTGTTTTCCTGACAATGTAAAGTTGGATGATTCAGGAGGTCTTTTTTGTTGGTCATCGGGCCATGGGCCCCGCCTATGGACCGCTGGTGCACCAACTGACCTCTGGCTCGGGTCCTTCCTGCAGCAGCTGCTCCCGAGCTGCTCAAGCTGCGGCACGTCGAACACCCGACTCAGCTCCATCAGCATCTTGCCTACGTGGAACACGTCGCTCTTGATGGAGTACATCCCTCTGCGGATGGACTCCGGAGGCACGTCTGAGTCCTGAATGGCAGACGGAAGCACTGAGACAGGTTTCGAGCGTGTAACGCTGAGTGTCAACGAGAAGGTGCGACACATGTGAATATGAGCACGTCAGAACAACTTTGATTCCACCCTTTCCGTGATTACACTCACCCAGCTGGGGGACTGCGTCTTCGCGACCTTGAGGCCGAGGTAGGCGATGGAGGGGAGCGCGAGGGCCGGGTCGTCCAGGGTGTGCAGCCTCGAGCAGATCAGGGGCCACGTCTGGTCCGTGTCTTCCACCAGCAGGATCTGAAAGCGAGATTCAAGTCGTTTGAGCACCACGGAATTGGGTGAGTGAGGAGGGACACTGTCAACATGAAGATGACAAATCAAACACAATGATTCGTCCATGACTTTTGGGCATGCACACTTCCAGCGGCCCAGGATGAGGGCCCGAGCTTCGTCTGCTCCAAAAATAAATATTTCGGAACTGGTACCCGTTGGAGTTTCGACAGGTAGGACCACGCCCAAATCTCACCTTGCTGGCATCAAGTCCCGGCATGACCATGTTGGCGGCGTGCAGCTCCATCATGGCGGTGAGGACGCCCTTCACGATGCGGAGCATCTCCAGTTTGCGCTGCGCGACCTGGCACGCCGACGCCTGGCTCATTTGCATCGTCCTCAGCGCCTTGTCGCCGAACGTCTTCAGCGTCGAGACGCGGGCGGACGGCGTCACGCCTATGAATCTGTTCACCATGGCAACGTCGTGGACGCCCATCTTGTTGGCTTCCAACGGAGACAGCGCTGCGAGGCCGTAGAACCAGGGCGTGTTCGAGTTGCTCCTGGTGTAGTTGCGCAGAACGGCCTGGTCCATGATCTCCCTCGTCTTGCCTCCGGCGAAGGGAAGTTTGAACATCTTGATGACGACGAACGCGTTCTCAGGCTTGAGGTGGCCAAGCACGTAGACTCCAGTCATCCCCTCCCCGACCATGATGAGCTGACCAGAGTGAGTGACCAGGTCAATGTCCTTCTCCCCGAACACGCTGACGTGGCCGCCGGGCAGCCTGAGGACCGTCATGTGATCCGCCACCTTGTTCTTCAGAGCCTTCTTGGATCCATCACTGCCCAAAGCAGGAACCATGTCCTCTGGAACCAGGAACTTCGGAGCGTTGTCTCCCTTGCACGCGCAAGCATCCTGGTTGCTCCAGGCACATTTAAGGTAGGCCATGCTGATCATTTTCTTCGGGCGCATGGTCAGAGGAACAGGAATCACCTCACAGGACGGCACTTGTCCGGTTTTGTCGTTATTGTTCACGTGAAGATCGCCGGAACTCACAGTCTTCAGAGAATCCCGTTCCCAGTCCCCGAACAGCACGTCTTGCATGAACTTGATGCTGCTGCTCGGAGTCAGTGCACTCTGACTGGAAGGGGAGCTCCGCATTGCCTGGGCTCTCGTCGCCTTCCTCGAGAAGAGCGAAAGTGCTTTTCGTTCTCTGGCGCTCTCAGAACATCTGGTGTTCCCAGAATCTTTTGTGTTCCCAGAAACTTTGGTGTTCCCAGAACCTCTCAGGGCCATTGCTCTGGCAGCTTCTGGACCAGCTCTCTGGATCTCAGCCACTTGGATGTGCGTCGCGATATCTTTTGCGATTCCCAGCACTCTTGCTCCGACCTCATTCTGGAAACTGGGGCTGAAGGTGAGTTCCTTGACTCCGGGGGGATCGTCGTCTTTGGAAGTTGAACTTGGGACATCCGGAGGCATGGAAGTGGACGAAGCATCCTGTTCAGGACCGAAGCCCCTCGCTCTCATTCCTTCTTTGAGGAGCAGTCGATCCATGTATCTGTTGTTCGGATTCGCCAGCGCTCGTGTGTACGCGTACTCATCGTAGAATCCGCGCATGTTCTGACCCATTTCTCCTGCTGCGTGTCCGTCCTTCTCATCCTCGTTGTCTTCTGCAGGTACGCCTCCCACCAGTTTGGACTCGTTGTCGTCGTCGTCGTCGCTGCCCTTCCTCTTTTGGCGCTGCAGAGGGCAGGTCAATTCCCCTGCTTCCATCAGCTCATCACAGATGCTCCGGGGACCATGAAACTCGGGAAACTCCCGCTTGTTGTTCTTCAGGTTTTTGCACTGATCCTGGCAGTACACGCCCGCAGTAACGCCCATCTTGAAGGATTTTTTTGACCTCTGCATACCCTTTGGTTTGGAGCTCCCCTTTGTGAACTTCCTTCTCTCGAAAGGTTTTGGACCACCAGGCGTCGCCTTGGGAGCCGCAGTATTCTTCCTTCTGACATCCATTTTGGGTTTTGCTTTGATCTTTTTCTGTTGTTGTTGTTGTTGTTGTTGTTGCGTGGTTCCGCTCCTTTTGCTTTGCTCTTGCAGCACAGGGGTTCTCGTGTACGCAGTCAAGTCTTGGGCGGATGCGGCTGAGCTGACTGACGGGCTGTAGTCGCTGTTTCTGTGATCGGTAAACTCGGTGTCGGAGTCTAGGTCGGTAGGTTTGGATTTGTTCAACTGTTGGGCTTTAGTAGAAAGACGCTCCTGTTCCATGCGTCTCAGAACGGAATCTCTGGTGTGCTTTCTGGCCAGACCTTCAAGAGAATAGTTTTCGGATTCTTATGAGATTTGTACTCTGCGGGGCCAGACCATTGGAGTGACATTTGGTGCCCGTGGCACAAAAGAAAAGGCAAATTTTGAAGGGGTGCCCCACAATGTCCCCCTTTCCTGTTTCGAAAACGGTGTCATTTTCTTGGTGTGGGCCTAAGACGCAACATGTCGGTCAAAATCACATGTGTCGGCCTGGAAACATTTCAGTGCAAAAAAGTCGAGGGTGCAGATCATCACAAAGACACAAGATCAATTGTCAGATCGTTCTGTCAGTTCACAAACATGCTTCGAGCGTTTCTGTGAATCTGCACTGCAGAGGGGTTCACGAGAAAAAATGAAGATTGGAACCTTCCGAAGCAAAATTAGATCTTGATCGAGACTCTTACGTGAGTCTCGTCTCGATCTACGGTTGGACTCCCGAGCAAGGTTCCAACTTGCTTCAACTTTGAAAATTGCTGCCCGAAAGGCCAACAAAACTTTCAAGTTGACGTTTCCTTTGGTGCTATTCTTCCTTTGCGATTGTTTGTTGGACTTTTAAAACATTTTCGACAGGTCCAGGGTGCACGTAGATCCAGAATCTGAGATCTTGTTCTACAAATCTGTGTCGCTCTTGAAAAGAACTTTGTCAAGGACAAGTTTCCACTTCAATTTCCAAATGGATGTTGCCCATCCTGGACCTCCAATTGGGAGTCTGGGTGTTCATGAACTTAACTCAATAAAAATGTGACAAATATCGTCCGAATGAAGAAGATATCTGAACAAAAAACCTTTTTGTTGCTCACCTGTGCTGCGTGTCGACCAGGTTGTTGTTGTCCTGGACGGGTTCCCGCGACGAACGCTCCATGGCAACCGAATTTTTCACGTGACGTTCAGAAAGCGCGCGAAATATTTGTAGCGCTCTTCATCGGCTGAGGAACAAAACTCCGATGCTGTCACGTGTCAGTTTGTTGAAAAATGGCCGCCTTCAGCAAACTGGCCGAAAAAGTGACAGCCAAGAATTCGGCTGCTTTAGCTGTGATAACAGCTGTTTCGTGGACTGTGCTGCGGAAGGTTATTTTGGAAAACAAAGACAAGTGAGTGGCTAAGTATGGTGTTCGTTTGCTGTCATGTTCAGTCAAGAAAGCGCTTTCCTTTTTCAAGAATTTTGTCCAATGTACTTCAACTGGGCACCTTGCGCGTCCTACATTTTATTCTTCTTTTGGTGAGCGTGAGGTGATCTCATTGCACACGCATTCTGAAGATAGCTTGTGTTCTGGGAAGCGGGTTCCCATGTAGTTCGATTTCACCGTTCTGGGACTGATGCTGGCTTGCGAATTCACGCCCGCCCGTGCAGAAAACTCCACCCATTTCACTTGTAGTGATATCACAAACGATCAGTTGGGTATCTCAGGTGAGACTGGCCACGGTGGCGCGAATCTCCGTGTTTATTGAATGAACAGTGCTGCCACCTGTACCGAGGTGGTT
>JAAUXT010097299.1_pt1 | contig 36406 bp, 34 predicted proteins | sample 7278171 | NCBI WGS metagenome assembly JAAUXT01 (sample SAMN14350112, study PRJNA611818) | marine sediment metagenome | isolation source: surface marine sediment (1.8m) | place: French Polynesia: Moorea | collected 2018-08 | reverse complement strand
GGCTATTGTCTTGTGTGCTGGCGTCCTGAATTCCACGTGGCTATTGTCTTGTGTGCTGGCGTCCTGAATTCCACGTGGCTATTGTCTTGTGTGCTGGCGTCCTGAATTCCATTGCACGTGGAGCGGTGAAGGTCCAGGTGTCAAGAGTCTCATCATCAAACCAAACGGGTTATCAGTCAGTACTTGTCGTATGGTGGCTGTACTTGTAGTCCTTCTGTGAGCACAACCAAGTGCTTCATTGATTGTCAGTACAAAGCGTCTGTGTTTTTGATTAAAAATTCATTCATATAATCTTGCAGAAAAGGAAGAAACATGGCCATTGCGGAGAAGACGCTGAAGACTGCAATGATGTTCTACTGCTTCCTTGTGGAGGTAAGTTCCCCCAGATTGCTGAAGGTGCACAAGAGTTGCAAACTGATATGTAACTGAAAGGAACTCTTCCCTCAACCCAAGACAAAAATTGCTTTGTTTTATTTTCACTGCATGTACAAGTGGAATATTTTCATTTGAAGACACCCCACCCTCCCCTCCACACCAGGAAGATAGGTCTCATTAATTACATTCACAACCTTGTAGTTTCTGCTTTGCCATTTGAGGATTTTTTTATTGTATTTTGTGACTTTCAGGGGGCATCTCACACAATCTTGAAAGCAACTCTGGTTGATCTGCAGGAAATTTATGAGACAACAACCCAGAGAATTTCTGCTGTCCTTACATGGAGGTGAGAGAATCTGACAAGATACACAAACACACATTGGCACACACAGGCACAGGCACACACACCAAAATTTGGGTTTCTATTTGCTTTCATCAGGTACATAGCTTTACTGATAGGATGTCTTCTTGCTGGGAAGGTTTATCAGAAAATGAATCAGTATCTGTACTTTGGACTGTCACTTTCTCTGATGGGAACTTGTGTGTTTGTGGCTCCATTCTTTGGAAGCTTTTGGAGTTTCCTGATGGTCATGAGTCTCCATGGCTTTTTCACTGCATTCATCTCTGTAGGTAAGCCATGATGTGAACAAAAATACAACTGTCTGCTCGGGTAAACCAAAGGAAATGTGCTGTGTCTGTTTTGATGGTTGGATTTTGCATTTTTGCAAGAAAAGCAAGACTCATTTCAATTGCAGGAGGTTACTCCTTCATCATAGACCTGTGCGGAGACAACAGTGACCCATTTATTCAGGCCCTGGTCTTGTTTGCAAAATTTGGAGGTGTGCTGTGTGTTCAAATGACAAAACCATTTTTGGCTGAGAGAACACCTTCTGGACAAACTGCAAATGAGTCATCAAGAACCAATGGAACAAAGGAAGAGTTGATAAGCAATTCAACAGAAACAATGACAACCTTTGAGATAGCCTCTAGCTTTGAAAGTGACATTGAATGTGCATATTTTATTCTTGGAGCCTCATGTATTGTTGGTACAATTCTTCAGATTCTTAGCTGGTTTCACTCTGGCTGCAAATTGAGTCCCTTCTTTGCAGTAGAATCCAATACACAGCCCCATAGTTTGCCAAGTTCTCAGTCTTATGAACACAAAAGACAAGTCTTGATTGTTGTGTCTTCCATTCTTTGTTCTGTGTCATTCTTGGGATTTGCTGTTGATGAAACATTTGGTAGTTTTGGAATGTCTTTCACTGTTAATACCTTGGGATGGGCAACAAATGATGCAAGTAACTTGTTGACTCTGTATTGGGGTTCAACCTTGGCATGCAACTGTATTTCAGTTATCTTTGCCAAGTTTGTTCCAGTCTATATTTTGTGGACTGTAAGTATCTTGATTGGCCTCACTGGAACAATACTGATGGCTTCAATGATAGAAACAGTTCAAATCTCACTTTGGGTTGGAGCTTGTGTTTTAGGCTTTGGGATTGGAAATGTTGTGCCCAACACAATGAACACAGGAAAGACCTTGCCAGTCCAGGCCAGCATAATGTCCTCAGTCCTTTTGTCAAGTGGCTTTGCTGGTAGCATTGTAGCTCCTCAGGTGATTGGCTATCTCCTTGATCATGAGGACCCAATATGGTTTTTGTACATTTGTATTGTGTACACTGGCAGTGCTTTGGTGCTATCACTTCTTTTCAAGTTGGTGTTGGTGTGTAGCAGCAGGTATGAGAATGTAGGGCAAGGAGAGGAGAATGACTTCCAACTTCAGAATGTTGAGATTCACTGAGCCAGCCTTCCAAAAACAAACTAGAGTTGTTTTGTTCATATTGTCACAGCTGTGTCACTGCACCATGCTCTATTCAATGTTTGCCGACCAGAGAAAAGAACACAGATGGCCTCGGAAAGATGTTCATCGAACGAGAAGACACGTGGCACTGTGGAGAATTATCCAGTTTTCCCTTGTGTACCTTCATGTCATCACATTGTGGGCAGAAAAAGACAGACTGAAAACATGTTTTAGGAAAACTCAATTCTCATGTTTCTGTTTGTGTGAATATTTCAAAGATAAAGTTGGCTCACAAGGGGAATGGGCCCCCATTGACCAAATCGTGGTTCTCCCTTGATAGGAAGGATCCGAAAGAGACTTGTTGTTCTGCTGTCCAGAATTGACGCAGGAAGGTCGTGCATTTGGTGACTTGTCATTGGCTCTCAACTGCTCATGTGATGCAAATTTGGTCATCTGCGCTACCGTCAATTGAGTAACTGCACGTGTTTAGTCCAACTGTACTGAACCTCGCCACGCACGAGATTCAATTGTATTGAGTGCATTTGATCTTTTGTGGCCATTTTTTTCTGCAACATGAACAAGCAGGACGAACGTGCAAACCGAATTCAAATCACTGGGGAGGCCCCGGGGGGGGGGCTGTTCTGTTTTCTGTTGTTGGCCACCAGGGCTCCTGGGGGAATCGCTGGTGAAACTTTGCATGGCCATCGTCCTGTGAGCCGGCGTCATTGTTCGAAGTCCCTTCAGGGCGAAGCACCATGTGGTAGTGCAGTGTATGGCAAGGTGGATGAAATGTCCCCTGCCCCCTCCCCCTCCCCCAACCCCCCTCCCCTCCCCCCAACCCCCTCCCCCAACCCCGTCCCCTTCCCCAACCCCCTCCCCTCCCCCAACCCCCTCCCCCACCAGACCCCCTGCCTGGAACCCCTCCACAGGGAAGACAAGGAGGACAAGGAAGAATCGAGGATATTACTGGCAAGGGACTTCGCACTGCAGTTGCCTTGAGCACTGCTTCTTGTTTAAAGTTGAGCGGTGAAGGTCCAGGTGTCAAGTATCTCGTCATCAATCCAAACGGGTTATCAGTCAGTACTTGTGTACTTGTAGTCCTTGGATGAGCACAAATAAGTGCTTGGTTAATGTCCAGTGCAAAACGTCTGTGTTTCAAAATATTCATTCAGAGAATCTTGTAGAAAAGGAAGAAACATGGACGTTGCGGAGAAGACGCTAAAGACTGCAATGATGTTCTACTGCTTCCTTGTGGAGGTAAGTTCCCCCAGATTGCTGAAGGTGCACAAGAGTTGCAAACTGATATGTAACAGAAAGGAACTCTTCTCTTCGCCTGAGACAAAAGTTAATTAGTTTGTTTTTTTATTTTTCACGGCATTTACAAGTGGAATATTTGCATTTGAAGACACCCCTCCCTACCCTCGATACCAGGAAAATTGGTATCAATGATTGCATTCACAACCTTGTTGTTGTTTGTACTTCGCCATTTGAGGATTTTTTTGTTGTGTTTTGTGACTTTCAGGGGGCATCTCACACGGTCGTGAAAGTGACTCTGGTTGATCTGCAGGAAATTTACGAGACGTCGACGCAGAGAATTTCTGCTGTCCTCACATGGAGGTGAGAAAATCTGACAAGACACACAAACTCATATTGACACACACAGGCAGAGGCACACCTCAAAATTTGGGTTTCTATTTTCTTTCTTCAGGTACATAGGGCTGATGACAGGATGTCTTCTTGCTGGGAAGGTTTATCAGAAAGTGAATCAGTATCTGTACTTTGGAGTGTCACTTTTCCTGATGGGAACCTGTGTGTTTGTGGCTCCATTTTGTGGAAATGTTTGGAGTTTCTTGGTCACAATGATTCTTCATGGCTTTTCTACTGGATTCATCACTGTGGGTAAGCTAAGGCATGAAACAAACAGCTGTCTGCTCGGGTAAACCAAAGGAAATGTGCTGTTTCTCTTTTGATTGCTGGTTTTTACACTTTTTGCAAGAAAAACAAGACTCATTTCAATTTCAGGAGGTTACTCCTTCATCATATACCTGTGGAGAGACAACAGTGACCCATTTACTCAGGCCTTGGTCTTGTTTGCAAAAGTTGGAAGTGTGCTGTGTGTTCAAATGACAAAACCATTTTTGGCTGAGAGAACACCTTCTGGACAAACTGTAAATGAGTCATCAAGAGCCAATGGAACAAATGCAGACTTTGTGACCCATTCAACAGAAACAATGACAACCTTTGAGATACCCTCTGGCTTCGAAAGTGACATTGAATATGCATACTTTATTCTTGGAGCCACATGTATTATTGGTACTATTCTTCAGATTCTGAGTTGGTTTCACTCTGGCTGTAAATTAAGTCCCTTCTTTGTGGTACAATCCAATACACAGCCCCATAGTTTGCAAAGTTTTCAGTCCCATAAACATAAAAGACAAGTCTTGATTGTTGTATCTTTCATTCTTTGTTTTGTGCCATTCCTGGGATTTGCTGTTCTTGAAACATTTGCTAGTTTTGGAATGTCTTTCACTGTTAATACCTTGGGATGGACAACAAATGATGCAAGCAATCTGATGACTCTGTATTTAGGTTCAACCTTAGCATGTAGCTGTATTTCAGTTGTCTTTGCCAAGTTTGTTCCAGTCTATATGCTGTTGACTGTAAGTATCTTGATTGGCCTCACTGGAACAATACTGATGGCTTCAATGATAGAAATAACTCAAATCTCACTTTGGGTTGGAGCTTGCGGTTTAGGCTTGGGGTTTGGAAATATTTTCCCAAGCACAATGAACACAGGAAAGACCCTACCAGTCCAGACTAGCATAATTTCCTCAGTTCTTTTGTCAGGTGGCTTTGCTGGTAGCATTGTAGCTCCTCAGGTGATTGGCTATCTTCTTGACCCTGAAGATCCAATGTGGTTTTTGTACATTTGTGTTGTGTACACTGGCAGTGCTTTGGGGCTGTCACTTCTTTTCAAGTTGGTGTTGGTGTACAGCAGCAGATATGAGAATGTGGGGCAAGAGGAGAGTGACTTCCAACTTCAGAATGTAGAGACGCCCTGAGCCAGCCAACAAAAACCAAACTGGAGTTGTTTTGTTCATATTTTTAGAGCTGTGTCACACCACTAGCTCTATTCAAGGTTTCCCCATAAAAGATAAAATGACATAGAACATTGAAAAGATGCGACCCTTGGTGCTGATGTACACCGAATGAGAAGATAACACTGCAAATTCAAATAAAGTTTCCCATTAAATGTGTCCACATGTCATCGCATTCTGGGCAGTAACTTTGTCCATATACACTGAAAACTTCTGTGAGAAAACTCAATACTCAGGTGCCTATTTCTGTGAAATTTTCAAAGATGAATTTGGGCCACAATCTGTTGTCCGGAATAGACGCAGGAACATCGTCCCCGTTATTCTGCACGAAAGCAGACAAATACACCGGTCAATTCAAGTGAGGAAACAAAACAAATTCTGCAGCGGGAGCGACGTTGTCAATCAACGTACCGATACTTCGTGTGCGTGGGATAGAATTAGAGTTGATACAGGCAGTTGATTTGGCCCTTGCAGCGTCCGTCTTGCCCCCCCCCCTCCCAGGTACATGGGGGGGGGCTGTGCAGGTCAGCGCAGATTCATTCGTTCGTTTTCCTTTGTCTCGTAAGGACGATGACTTTTCTGTCACGTTGCGCATGCAGTGGGCGATAAATTTCCTTTGGGCTGTTGAAACGTTCTGACACTTTTGTGACAAACTCTGCACACATGGTGGTTCCCACAGCAGCGTCTGATTTTGCGCAATGTTCAATAAACTTATGGAAAATTCCCATGCGTGTCACATGCCTGTTTCCTTGTGTAACAACAATGAGTTGCAATTCCCAACACAATTTGCGCAGTTGAGACTATTTTCAGCTGGACACCATGGCTGTGGTAGGGAAACCGCTGATCTTTGTCATTTTCCTTTGCGTTGCGTCGGTTGAGGTCACCTCAGCTGTGGACATTGGGGAGCTGCTGGGGAGACAGTTCAGGTTTGTCAGTTGCATAAATACTGGTTCATTTTGTTCAAAGCAAACAGCACGCCTGTGTGTTTGCTCTGTGTGTGTGTGCGTGTTCATGTGTGTGTCGTGTGTGTTTGTGTGTGCGCGCGTGCGTGTGAATTGGTGGGTGATTGTGTGTTTGTGTGTGCGTGTGTGTGATCTTTGTGTGCGTCCTGCCTCTTCTCAGCGTGTTTCAGTCATCGAATTTTTTGGGGTGAAACAAACGACAATTCTTGTGCTATGCCTTCTTGGCCTTTTCAATTCATCTGTTGGAAACGGCTGCTTTCCTTCATTTGTGAAAATCTATCTGACTCACAGGTTTGAGTCGTACAACTATCGGAACCGGTTCTGGAAGCACAGCTCGTTCCGGGTGAACGTGGAGGAGTGGAGGGACGACGAGGCCTTCAACCTCGACTCCTCATTCAACGTCGTCCCCGGCAAGTGTTGTGTTCAGAAGCCGTTTTCACAATTGGTACTGTTGACGTCAAAGTCAGCAGAAATTGACGTCAACGTCAAAATTAAACCTGATGTCCAATTGGTGGGCGTTAAAAAATGGTCCAGACCATTCGTTGACGTCGCCAAGAAATGTTGCCGTCGACGTCAGAAAAAGCTGACGGTGTCATCAACGTGAGAACCCCTTGAGAATCCATCTGTGAAACCTGTCTTTCCCAGAAAGGTTTATTTTCTGCTGACAAGTGAGACGTGGTTGAAGGAGCTGTGGATGCCGACTTGACTTGATATTGTCACCTGACTAAAACGACAGTTGAACATTTTTTAGCTCCGAATGACAATGTCTTCCTTGTGGCAACTTGTCATACTTAGCTTCTGTGGTCTTGCTGAACAGGGCTGGCTGGAGCAGGTGTGAGTTTCCAGTCCAGGAATTACCCCGACAGATTCATCAAACATTCTGACTTTGAGCTCTCCATCGTGCAGTACTCTGACAATGACCAGTACAAAGGAGATTGTTCCTACATCCCCAGAGATGGTATGGCAATTCTCACAGTGTTCTTTTGTTTCTGGCTGAAGTTTGGTTTTGATCATCTTGTACAAAGCACCAGCCAGAATGGTGGTTGTTGCCTGTGTCACAGGGTTGGCTGACAGCAGTTGGATCTCATTTGAGTCAGTGAATTACCCAGGACTGTATGTGAAGCACAAAGATTTCAGACTGAGACTGGAGAGAGATGAAGGTTCAGATGCCATGAGGTATGTTCACACACACACACACGCACACACACACACACACACACTGCTCTCCCTTCCTGGTTGCATGTGTTGAACATAAAACAACAACAACTCAAGCTTCTGGCCTTTTCAACAACAATTGCCAGCAAAAAATACTTGCATTTCACTTGCTGTCTTTCAGACAAGATGCAACATTCACAAATCACCTGCTGCAAGATGCAGATTTGTATGGAGACTGGAGCCTCTTCTTCTCTATTGTCAATGCTCAGACATCTGGGGAGTACGAGTTGACTGTGACTGAGGGAATAGAGACCTCCCACACTGAGAGCTTTGGTGTGGCGCTGGAGCAGACATGGTCTGTGGGTGTGGGTGTTGAGGTATGTGTGTGTGATGTTGGTGGTGTTCCATACATCGTGTCTGTGAATGAATCCGGTTCTTTTTCACACCTGTAGGACATGTTTTCCACTGAATCGAGCCTGACGTGGTCAGCAAGTGCCACAAGTGAAACGACTTGGACTGAGTCTCACACAACTTCTGAGCGTTATCTCATCGAGTTTGAAGAAGGTACCATCTCTCCACAAACTGCACTAAGTCTCAGTCTATCCAGATGTTTTTTCCTGAAAATATGAGTGAGCAAATCGAGTGTGTTGCTTTCACAGAAAATCAAAGGAAATTCTTTGCTGAACCTGATTTTTCAGGGGATACGTTCTACGTGTGGCAGTGGAAGTTCAATTCGTACTCCTCAGATGCCACCTACCTTTATGCCTTGAGTAACATGTTTGAGCACACCACCACCAGCGCCCAGCCAGACCCTCTCGGCTGAGAGACCAGGACACCAACCAACTGAAGCCAAAAATCCATGAAATAATCATCAACAAAATTTTGTTGTGTCCCAGTGACAACGAGCTCTTGATAACTTCGTTTGAATGAAGACATTTTATGATCCACCAAAATACTGTGAAATTGGTTGGCCAAAAAAGTGTTGCTGTTTTTGTTTGTTTCTTTTGAAAATTGAGACATCTGAGGACTGTGTTGGTTCTTCAGCAACTTGGTTTGCGTGTGCAAATGCAAGAAGTCTCATTGCGTTGTTGTTCGCAGCAGCACAAAAAAAAAACACATACGAGTATTTCACACCCGTCAAAACAAGGACAACACAAGGGAGGTCCTGTGAACAAAGTATTTTGCAAAACATGCGTGTCGCAAGCAATAAAAATTCCAAATTCCTTTTGGCGTGGTCTGGGGTAACTTGGACATGACTCCAGCAGTCGAAATACAAAAGCAGTTGTGTTGCCGCGTTTTTAGTGAGGGAGGGACACAGTGTCTTGCATATTTATCAAAACAAAATCAGTCAAATTCAAACAAGACCCAGAGTTCCTCAGGCAAGAGCAAGCCATCGGATCTCGTCAACTTTCGAGGGACCAGACGTTTCCATTTCAGCTTCGGCAATCTTTCTGTCCTTCCCTCCACGGGTGCCCCACCCAATTTTGTTGGCGTCCAGATTTCCCTTTGCATTTTCCTACGACAGCGGAAACTTCTATTTGACAGACATGGTGGACATGTTTTCTGAATGCCCAGGGTGGGACCTTGTTGTCCTTCTGGTGGTACACGCGCGTGTTCGTTTTGTTTGTTTTGTTTGGTTCACCAAACTCTGACCTCAACTCTGCTCGATTGGTGCGCCTCTCAAAAACAACAGGTGCACATGTGTTGCAATCAGTTCGGTTGTCAGCACTTGTATAGTGAAGTGGCTGTTGACAGGACGCGTTCAGTGACAAATAGCGTGAACCCAGTTGTAAAACTTAGAAACTGGTCAACTGTTCTCAAAGAGGACGATTCAGCAGTCAATCTTCACCTGTGAGTGTCGACACGAATTCACGCATGGCTGTGATTTCAAACACGTCCCGTGTTCATCCTGATTCTCATTTTCTTGTGACGTGTTTTTTTCCCTCATTCAGACTTCTCCCACACGTGAAAATGACCTGTAGCCGCAGAGGCCTCGCACACACAAACCCAGAACCTGTCAAATGAAGCAGTCCCTGTGAACTCGTCCCTGAGAACAAGTCCCTAAGAAGCAGGGAACCTGTGTTATGCTCCTGTTCTGTGTCACTATAGGAATTGGGCTGGGCGTTCCGTGGGGCAATCTTGCTGCAGGAACCGTAGTCCATGAAGAAAACAAGACCAGAACCCCCTCCCCAACACAGTGTCCTGCAGGCTGCACCCTGGATCAGCGAGAGCTGAGTACATCGCTCCCATGTCGTAAATGAATTCGTGTAGAGATGAACCTCCAAGTGTCAAGTGTCTCATCAACGGGCAGTAGATTCTCACACTGATAATTCAGTACCCGAGTCCACTTGTCTTGAGTGTCTCTTCACCTTTTTGTTCAAAGGCACGAATCCGTCTACAAAATTGGAGAAGAAAACTTAATTCTTAAGTGAAAGCGGTGGAAAAGAACGAGCTTTGGGCCATGGACGCGTGTGAGAAGAGGCTGAAGACCGCCATGACTTTCTACTGCTTCCTTGTGGAGGTAAAGCGCGCGCACACACACGCACACACACACACACACACACACACACACACACACACACACACACACACGGTAAAGCGCGCTTGTATTCTTCGCGTACTCGCGGACAGTAAACGCACGTCGTTTTGAATCATATTTCGCTTGACGTTTGGAGGCAACAATTTTCTCTTCATGTGCGTGTGTGTGTCTGTATGGTGTGTGTGTATGTGCGCGTGTGATACTGTTGTTTGTTATTTGCAGGGAGCATCGCAGGTGATTCTGGGTACGACGCTGGTTGATCTGCAGGAAATGTTTGCCACGACAACGCAAACCATGGCGACCATTGTAACATCAAGGCAAAGCAAAATCATCCAAGAATGCATCTCTGCCGCAAAATTTTCACACGGCGTGTGCAATTATACTTCACTGAGAAGTGCTTCATTGTTTCCATTCTGAGAAAGAACTTTTTTGGCAGGAATGTCGCACTTGTGGTTGGATCTCTAGTTGCTGGACAAATCTACAAAAGATTGAATCCGCACCTTCTACTTGCAACTGTTCTTTTCCTGATGGGAACCTGTGTGTTTGTGGCTCCATTTTGTGGAAGCTTTTGGAGTTTTCTCATTGTCATGACTCTCCATGGTTTCTTCAATAGCTTCATGAGTGTAGGTGAGGAAACAATTCAACAGTCATGCAAAAACTGAAGCATCAAAGTGATGTCATAAGTGTGATGTCATATGCTGTGTGTAACCTTTTTGACACAAGGTTTTTCTATTGTACAACTCTGTGTGGTATTTTTTCAGGAGGTAATGCTTATATCATGGACCTGTGGAAAGAGAACAGTGACCCTTTTGTTCAGGCTGTTTGCTTGTTTTTCTTTATTGGATGTGTACTATGTGTCCAAGTGGCAAAACAGTTTATGTCCAGCAGAGAGCTTTCCACAACATATGAAAACAGCACTTTTGTGGCCAACATTACACAACATGAATCGATGTCACCCACTTCTACAAACACAACAAACCCAATCCAGTTTTCAAAGTGATGTTGAAAATGTGTATTTTATTCTTGGGGCTTTTTGCATTCTTGGTACCATTGTGCAGACAATAAGTTGGCTTCACTCTGGCTGCAAGTTGAATCGTCTGTTGCAAGACACAGAAAGGGAGTCCCAGTCTCAATCTTTGCAAAGGTCTCAGTATGAAGGACACAGCAAATGCTTTATTTTTATTGCAGCTTTGTTCTTGTGTCTATTTTCATTTCTTGGATTTGCAAATGATGAGACATTTCGTGCTTTTGGAATTTCTTTCACTGTTCACTCTCTGGAGTGGACTACAAGAGATGCCAGTAATTTGATCACTGCATATTTGATCTCAATGTTTGTCTGCATTTGTGTCTCAGTTGTGTTTTCCAAATTTGTCAAAGTGAACATTTTGATGATTGTAAATGCCTTGATTGGATTGAGTGGAACAGTTGTGATGGCATCAATGCTGAAAGTGACTCAAATCTCACTTTGGATTGGGGCTTTCCTCTTTGGTTTGGGATTTGGAAATTTTCTGCCAAATGCTTTGAATGCCAGCAAAAGACTCACTCAGCAGTCCAGCATCATTTCGTCAGTTGTATTTGCAGGTGGATTCACTGGTAAGATTGTAGCTCCTCCAATAATTGGCTATCTTCTTGACCATGAGGACCCAATGTGGTTTCTGTACCTTGTTGTGATGTACTCTGGTGCCATGTTGGTCTTGGCTGTTGTGTTTGAGCTGATGTTGTTTTGCAGAAAGAAAGAGGATGTGGAGCAGTTGGAGGGGGATGTTGAGCTGGAGAAAATGGAGACATCTAAGGGTTGAAGCTGTGCTGACTAAACATGTGTGTGCCATTGTCCCGATGGTCATTACAGCCTGTACATAATGTTCGAGACAAATGAGACAACAGAAGCGACCAGAAACAATGCTTTGAAAATGTGGTTGTTTTTGTGAGTTGCTTCCACCAATGTGCAGTGAGGCTTGGATAGGACAAATATCAAAGCTGCGTACTGTGAATAAGTGTGATTGGTTTTGCAACTGCCGAAGGGCATTCCAAGAACATGTGATTGTTTACTTGAAGAAGACCATTTTCTCTCGTGTTTTGTCCATCCACAAGGGGCTGACATGTCGGAAGACGCGTGACACAGTCTTGGACCAAACGGTGTTCAGCTCTCAAACATTTCCTGTTCTGGATCTCACCCTGTGTACCTGTGCTAATTCAACTGCGGTGGTGCGCGTCTTGTGAAACACCCCACAGTGTGTCACATTTGGTGATGACCATGCAGCCTGAACCAGTCTCAGAAGGAGACGAATTCACCCAACGTTGTTTTGTTGGTGAGAAGCCACCCAAATGCAGGTTCTTCGCAAACACGAGTTGGTGGCCCCTGAAGTGAGTCACACCTCATGATCAACACCTGACCCCTGTTTTTGGGCGGGGTCTCCGCACGGTGAAAAATACCCCCAGAGAGGTCGCGTGATATGCACCCCATTGGAATCTGCACCCTATTATCGCCCATCACAAACCAACATTCCAAAGTTGTGCACTTTGAACAAAATCCTTCCTGCCTCATCATGCTTGAACCAGAAAAAGTCTACACACCAACAATTGACAGAATTGAACACTATCTTCTTGGGTTGTGGCGTTCACAGTCCGGCGCCGCTTGTTCATTACCTGGAGAGCTTGTTGTTGTGTTGAGAGGTGGAGGTGTCGAGTGTCTTGTCAAGAGGCTCTCACAATGCAAGGAAGGGAGAACACGTGTGAAGGTGTGGTCCTCATACACGACGTATGTGTGATGGAGGCCAGCCTGACTCCAGACACAAAAAGAGTTTCGTGAATCTTTTATGTTCATCTGAATAGTGCATTGGGTTTAGCGTGTGAATGCGGCAGCATTTGAGACAAAAAACCCATACCAGAGAGACAGGCTCGGTCCAGATCTGTGGCACAATTTAGCTGACATTCGAGGAGAACTGAGGTTGGCGTTCAGGTGAAAAGGTCTGTGGGTCATGTGGTGGACACATTGGTGGCACGCGTCAATAAAAGTATATTGACGCCGTGAAGGTTGAGGTCAAGATTGGCCTGTAGGTTTTGCGTTCTTTTGGTACCCACCATTGGGTCCCGTGTCAAAATTGATGTTGCAAATTTTTTCCATCAACGTCGTTTCTCGACGCTGGTGGCGCCAATTGGGGAGTTTCCACAAATTGGTTGGAATAAGAGACAACCAACAGTATCTGGGGAGTACTGTGCCCCACAGGGTGAGATGATACATCAATGTTCACGGCTTTGTCTGCGTTTTCAATTCGCGGAAACTCCCTCGTGAACGTGGTTGCGTGTTCTGGTTCTCGAGGCGCATTGCTGCTGCTCGCCACGAGTACTTTGAATTGAATTGTTGACCTCAAGGCGTCGAGTACCTTGTTGACCGGCAATCTCTCAGAGTGCCAACATGAAGACTTGTTAACTGATCACACGAGTTCGTACAGGTCCACCAGTTCTGTGACAGCGGAACGCGGTGTGGAGAAGAAAACTTCAAAAACTTCATGGAGTCCTTTGAGAAGAGGCTGAAGACGGCGCTGATATTCTTCAGCCTGGTTATCGGGGTTCGTTCATCCCTGTGAAGACAACAATGGCTTCTGTTTGAGTTGCTTGGAGACATTTTGTGGTGTGATTGGGTTGATATTTTGATGGTGTTCATCTTGTAGGGGGCGTCTCAGTCTATTTTGGGCGCGACGCTGGTTGATCTGCAGGAAATTTACCAGACGACGACGCAGAAGATTTCAGAGGTGCTCACATGGAGGTGAGACACTCAAACCCCGTGGTCCCAAAACGACCCAATCGAGAACCTGTTTGTCACTGAAATATCTGACAGTTTTTTGAAAGAAGAAAATCTTTTTGCGAAGTGTTCTACGTCAGTAATCTCAGTGTACGCCTCTCCAAACAAAGTTCAGTGGTGTTCTCAATGTCTTCTGCTCCACTAGATCAACTTGAAGAAAGTGCTTTCTTGTAGTTCTTGTTACGCAAAGTTAGTGCGCGCGCGCGTGTGTCTGTGCGTGTGTGCGTGTGTGCGTGTGTGCGTGTGTGCGTGTGTGCGTGTGTGCGTGTGTGCGTGTGTGCGTGTGTGCATGCGTGCGTGCGTGCGTGCGTGTGTGCGTGTGTGTGCGTGCGTGTGTGTGTGACTCCAGGAACACACGTTTGGTCAGTCTGAGTCTGAGATGATGTGCTCACGGAAAGAGGTGAGGTTGCCAATGACTTTTTACCTTTTGAATTCAACATTTTCAGGAATGCAGCTCTTATAGTTGGATCTTTCGTCATTGGAAAAGTCTATCAGAAGCTGAATCAGCACCTGCTTTTTGCAGGTTCTCTGCTTGTCATGGGAACCTGTGTGTTTGTGGCTCCTTTCTGTGAGAGATTTTGGATCTTCTCAGTTGTAATGTCTCTTCAAGGCTTTTTCACCAGCTTTATCATTGTGGGTAAGATTGAACCCAACATATTTCCCTGATTTTCAAGTCTTTTGTTTTGGATGTTGGACTGGGTTGAGTTCATTTAGAGCAAAACATATTTTTACTTTTCAGGATCCAATGTCTTTCTGATTGACCTGTGGGGCAGCAAGAGTGATCCTTTTGTCCAGGCTCAATCAGTCTGTTTGTTTGTGGGTAATGTGATGTGTGTCCAAGTAGCCAAACCATTTTTAGCTGACAGACCAGGGTCTGGACTAAATGACAGCATTATTGAAACCAATGTCACAAGAGATGTGCCTGTTTTTGTAAACACAACAAACACAGCTCAAAATTTATTTGACAGTTTTGAAAGTGACATCCAAAGTGCATATTTCATTCTTGGTGCTTTCTGTGTTGTTGGTGTCACTGTGCAGATTCTGTGTTGGATTTACTGTGGCTGCAAGTTGAATTACTGGCTGAAGGGCCCAGGTGGGGAAGGCGTCAAACCTCCATCTCAGCAAAACTCACAGTTTTATATGCACAACAAGTGTTCACTGATTGTTGCTTCTTTCCTGCTTTGCTTTGTCACATTATTTGGGTTTGCCCATGATGAAGTTTTTCGTCCCTTTGCAATATCTTTCACTGTGAATACATTGGACTGGGAAACAAATGATGCAAGCAATTTGGTCACACTGTATCTTGTCTTTTCATTGGTGTGTGTTTGTACTTCAATTGTGTTGTCTAAATTTGTTCAAGTCAACATACTTATGATTGGCAGTATTTTGATTGAACTCACTGGAACAATACTGATGGCTTCAATGATCATGGTAACTGAATACTCCCTCTGGATTGGGGCCTGTCTTCTTGGCTTAGGGCTGGGAAATGTGCTGCCAAATACTTTGAATGCTGGTAAGAGACTGACAAGGCAGCCCAGCATGATTTTATCACTGATTTTTGCTGGTGCCTATGCTGGTAGAATTGTGACTCCTCAGGTGACTGGCTATGTTCTTGACAATGAAGATCCCTTGTGGTTTCTGTACCTTGGTGTTGTATGCTCCAGTGGCATGTTGGTGCTGTCAGTTGTGTTTCAGATTTTACTGTTGTGCAGCAGGAAGTTTGAGAATGTGGAACAGCCTGAGACTGATTTTCCTTTGGAGACATTGTAGACACTGGTGAAGTGAGTGTTGAACGTGATTTGAGTAAAGTTCTGCACCAAAGCCATCTTATCCTGTCTGCCCTTGACGTCCGACAGACAGACAGAAAAATGGATGGTTTTCTGGGTTCCAAACATAAAATCATGCAGCCACTGATTTTCAGGCATGTCCTGGGATGTTAACTCAGCAGGGACAATCCCTCTGATAAATATGTGGGACTGGGCTGAAAAGTTAAACCACGTTCTATTTTGACACAGTTCTTTGTTGCAAGGGATTTGTTTCCCACGTGAAAAATACTTGTGCTCAAATTTGTTGACGCATGTTCATTTGTCCGAGAGAGGTCTGCACTGTAGAGAGGTTGACATTAACGTGTGGAGTGCATGTTGATGTATACGGTAAATAAACTTCGCGGGTCCAGATCTGTCGTCAGTGGAAAAGATCAACCACGTCCTCACAAAACACAATCAAGCAAGCGTCGTGCACGACCCGCGTGTGTCTGTTTGTTGCCACCAGGTCGAGTTCAAGCGTCTCAATGAAATCTCGAGTTCAGTACATTGATTCAATCTGTGGATTGGAGATGAAAGGTCACAGAGCGCACGCCCCCTGGTGGTCAAGGTGAAGCACACATGCACCTCTGCATGGACCTGTCTGAGCTGTCCTCGACCTGGCGTCAAGGGAAACGTCTCGCGACATCCTGTAAATAGCTTGTAAAACACAACTAAACGTCATGACTTTATCTATTTATTGCCACCAAGTTTAGCTCAAGCCATCACAATGAAATCTCATGCAAGAGGATCGAACGTCATTTATTGACAAGAGCTCAGAACGCCAAACTGCCGGCTGGTGACGCAACACTCAACTTCAATGCCCCAAACCATTTCCATGCTTTCAGATCACAAGGGAGGGAGGGGGTTCTCGACCTATTGTTTAAAAAAAAACAACAGCAAAACAAATAAAGTTCATGTCTGTCAGTGATGACTTCGGACCATTTTTGAACAGTGGGTTCAGAGCCCTCCACTGATCACAGCATCCAACACAGTGGCGTAAGGCACTCATGGTGATGATCTGTGCACATGTGTTCCGCTACCTTGGCAGTCCTTGTGCTTCAAAAAACACAGCAGCTTGTACAGCTTTATCTGTTGGGGGAAGAGAGCGGACTGAACTCATGTGATCGACGTGTATCGATTTGAGCAACTTTTCTGAGCGAACACTTCAACGCGCAGACGGACAATGTTCATGGCACAGAACAGAAGAAAGCCTTAAACCATGGAAGCTTTGGACAAGAAACTGAAAACCGCACAAATCTTCTTTTGCATTCTTGTTGCGGTATGTTCACACACACGCACACACATGCGCACACACACTCACACACACATACACACACGCGCACACACACACACACGCGCACACACACACACACACACAAACACACACACATACACAGAGAAGATTTTCAGTTGTTCAGACAAAAAAAAATTTTTGTTCTCTTCAAAAACTGTCACCTGCTTTGTTTGTAGGGAGCATCTCAGTCTATTCTGGACGCGACGCTGGTTGATCTACAGGACATTTACCACACCACGACCCAGACAATCTCTGCTATCCCAACATGGAGGTGAGAGAATGAGGGGTATTAGCCTCTGGTTCAGGGAATGTTGTTTTGCTGTTTGTTTTGCAAGAAAAAAATCAGTTCGAACAATTTAATATTTTCAGAAACGTGGCTGTTGTGATTGGATCACTTGTCACTGGGAAAGTCTATCAGAAGCTGAATCAGCACCTGCTGTTTTCAGCTGCTCTTCTGCTCATGGCAACCTGTGTGTTTGTGGCGCCATCTTGTGGAAGTTTTTGGAGCTTCTTAGTCACAATGACGCTTCAAGGCTTTTTTGCCAGCTTTATTGTTGTGGGTGAGGAAGATTGGACTCAAAATTGGGATGCAATTGTGTGCTTGTTGCCAAATAGTCAATTGTTTTTGCCACACGATTCTGTTCATGTTTCAGGATCTATTGTCTTTCTTATGGATCTGTGGGGCAACAAGAGTGATCCATTTGTCCAGGCTCGGACCTTGTTTCTGTTTGTTGGCAACATGTTGTGTGTCCAAGTGGCAAAACAATTTTTGGCTGACAGAACATCTGTAAGAACCAATGTCACAACAGATGTGGCTGGTTTTGCAAACACAACAGACACATCACCAACACAAGCAGACAGATTTGAAAGTGACATCAAAAATGCATATTTCTTCACTGGAGCTTTGTGCATTGTTGGCATGGTCACACAGATTCTGAGTTGGATTCACTCAGGCCACAAGTTGAATTATTTACTGCAGGACACTGAAGAGGAGACAAGCTCTCTGTCTCAACAGAATCCAGAGTTTAGTGCACAAAACACTTGTTGTTTGTCATGTCTTTCCTCCTTTGCTTTGTCACATTCCTTGGATTTGTGCATGATGAAATATTTCGAGCTTTTGGAATATCTTTCACTGTAAATACTTTAGACTGGGCACCCAGTGATGCAAGCAATTTGATCACTCTGTACTTGATATTTTTATTTGTTTGTATTAGTCTCTCAATTGTATTGTCCAAATTTGTTCAAGTCAATATTTTTATGATTGCAAGTATCTTGGTTGAACTGACTGGAACATTATTGATGACTTCAATGATGAAGGTGACAAAACTCTCACTTTGGATTGGGGTCTGTTTCTTGGGTTTGGGTTTGGGAAATCTTCTGCCAAATGCTTTGAATGCTGGCAAGAGACTGAAAACACAGTCAAGTATGATTCCATCACTCATTTTTGCTGGTGCATACACTGGTAGAATTGTAGCTCCTCAGCTGGTTGGCTATATTCTTGACCATGAAGATCCCATGTGGTTCTTGTACCTTGGTGTTCTATGTTCCAGTGGCATGTTGGTGCTGTCACTTGTGTTTCAGTTTGTGTTTGTGTGCAGCAGAAAGTTTGAGAACAGAGAGCAACATGACTGAGGTTATCCCTTGGAGACACTGTGGACACAGATGAAGAGAGACATGAGCCACTCCAATGCTTGTATTGGACTTAATACCACAGACCCATGGTTGCTCTTGGTGTCCAAAGCCATGGCAAACAGGAATCACTGGGTTTGTGCTGTGTCATGGAGATTGAACACAGATGTGACTGTTCCTGTGCTTTGTTGAACAAGGCTGAAAAGTGAAACAATTTGAACTGGGACACGTTGAAAAGTGTTTCTCACATAAAACAAATAAACATGTTGAATTTTATTTCAAGCTTTTGTTTTCTGTGTCACTTGTGTCATGGAGAGAAGAAATGAGATGTGACTGTTGCAATTTTCTGTGAATATCCTTTTCTCTTTCGTGATCTTCTTCAGACTTGAACTGCACTTGGGCTTCTGCTGATGTTTCCTGCACTCAGGCATCTTATGGGCTGAAAGATGGATTTGCTGGAAAGTCCTTGTTGCTTGTTGGGCAACAGGTTTGAACCCAATGTCAGTCCAGCTGCAAAACGCACAAAAGCCACTATTGACGCAATGAAATGGGCCAAACTTTGCGGGACTACGGAAAAGGATGACATCACCAGGGGAGGTTGGGTCGTGTACTCAAAATAGGACCTGATCCAGGCATTTCACTTGACAGTGGCTGAGTAACTTTTCCAGAGCTCAAAACCCACAGGTATGTCGGCAATGTAGGGAGATGTCTGTTTCCTTTGTGGCCAAGGCAAGATGGACTGATTTACACACGAACGCGACCACTATGCAGGCTCAGGGAATCACACACACACACACACACACACACACACACACACACACACACACACACACACACACACACACAGCTCTGCGGCAAGTGCGTTCTGCGCTGAGGTACGTTGTTGCGATTCTGACAGGTATGCGCTTTTTCCTATGACTTTCAACCCTTGCCAAAGCGTCTGTGCATCACTCTTCGTCGTCTTGGCGTGCTATCGAAAGGTCAAGGTGTCGGAGTACACCTCCTCAAAAGGCTCTCACAGTGATACGGACCAACACGTGTGAACTTGCGTGTTCTTCAACCTGTTTTTCGTCGGTGGAACTCACGCTCGGTGTGGAACAGAAGAAAACTTCAAACCATGGACTCTTTTGAGAGGAAACTGAAGACTGCGATGATCTTTTACTGCTTCGTTGTCGAGGTTGGTTCACGTGCGGTTGAACGTCTAACGTCACACGAAAAGAACTCACGTCAAACTTTCCTCGATGCACTCAAGACAACTTGCAGAGCAAGGTATTCAAAGAAGATTTTTCCCAAAACCTGAGCTCCAACTTGCCAACTTGAGAGGTGTGGTCAGCAAACATATCAACATGTCAAAATTCAACATCTTTTCACAAACGCGTTCAGAGTGTTCGTTCTTGATTTGGCCTGGTTGAATGTGTCAAGGATTGGCTCCTTGAATCTCGTTGAGGCGCAATTGACACTTTCTTGTCACTTACAGGGAGGATACGAGAGAGCTTCTTCCACAAAATGTCGCTTGACAAGATTGTTATTTTCAGGGGGCGTCTCAAGCAATTCTGGGGGCGACGTTGGTTGATCTGCAGGACATTTACCAAAGCACGACCCAGAAAATTGCTGCTGTTGTCACATGGAGGTGAGAGGACAAGGCGCACATGTCAGAGCAGCCAAACATGGGAAAATCAATTTGCTTGCACCTGTTGTTTTGTTTGAATTTTCTTTTTAATTTTGCAGAAATATAGCACTTGTGGTGGGGTCTCTTCTTGCTGGGAAAGTTTATCAGAAGTTGAATCAGCACCTGCTGTTTGCAGCTGCTCTCTTTCTCATGGCAACCTGTATGTTTGTGGCTCCATCTTGTGGAAGCTTTTGGAGCTTCTTGGTTGTTATGGCTCTGCATGGCTTCTTCACCAGCTTTATGTCAGTGGGTGAGTAAGAAGCAAAAACATCGGCATGCAACAAAAAAGTAATTTTTCTACTTTTTCTTGACATTTTCTGTCATTTCCCTGTGCCACCAGACGACACACATGCAATTGCAATTTTCAGGAGGTAATGTCTTTCTGACAGACCTGTGGGGCAACCAGAGTGACCCATTTGTTCAGGCTCGATCCTTGTTCTTCTTACTTGGCTGTGTGATGTGTGTCCAAGTAGCAAAACAGTTTTTAGCTGAGAGAGGTGTACCAAGTGGCACTGGAAAAACCAACCTCACAAATTATCAAGAGGAATTATCCAACTCAACAAATACAACAGACATGGTTCCAGATCAACCTGATGGCTTTGAAAGTAATATTGAAAACATGTATTATGTTCTTGGAGCTCTATGCATTGTTGGTACTGCCATCCAGATTTTCTGTTGGCTTCACTTAGGCTGTAAGCTGAAGTACTCACTGGTGGGTATAGAAAATAAGACTCAATCCCAATCATCTCAAGATCAGCATGCTCACAAACACAACAAGAGCTTGTTGTTTGTTGAGTCTTCTCTCCTTTGTGTAATTGCATTCCTTGGATTCACCAATGATGAGACATTCCGTGCCTTTGGAATATCTTTCACTGTGAACATTTTGGACTGGACAACCACTGATGCAAGTAATTTGATCAGTGTGTATCTCATATGTTTGTTGATATGTATTTGTGTGTCTATTGTCTTGTCCAAATTTGTTCATGTCAACACATTGATAATTGTGAGTATCTTGATTGGATTCATTGGAACAATATTGATGACCTCAATGATAAAAGTAACTGATATACTTTGGTTTGGGGCTTGTCTTCTGGGGTTGGGGTTTGGGAATTTGCTCCCAAATGCTTTGAATGCTGGAAAGAGATTGACAGGACAGTCCAGTGTTATCTCCTCAGTTATATTTGCAGGTGCTTATGCTGGTAGAATTGTAGCTCCTCAGGTGATTGGATATGTTTTGGACCATGAAGATCCCATGTGGTTCCTGTATCTCTGTGTAGTGTATTCTGGAGGCATGTTGGTGCTCTCAGTTCTGATTCAGATCGTCCTGTGCAACAGAAAGTACGCGAATGTGGAACAGCATCAGGGTGATGTGGTGCTGGACACATTAGATCCACTAGAAGTGTGAATGTTGCGGTGATTTGCCTGAGCTTTGGTGTGGACAGCCACACATCTTGGTGGTTTGGTCCCTGCATGGCGCCAATGGCGTTCACAAACACAAGTGATAGGAACTGCATGAGGTGTGTCAACCCTGGTGACAAGCCAGACTGAGAAATGAGATTTTCATTTGAACTTTGACTGTGTTGTCATTTTGAAAAATGGATTTGGTTCTCACAAGCCGAATAAAAGGTTCGCTTGAAGGGAATTTCTTGTCTTTGTTTTCTGCAGGGGATCCCAGGTGTTGATCCAAAGCGTTACATGGAAAAGTTTCAGCCAGAAACTCTTTGTTCGCTGACCCAAGTCTTCACTTTTGTGCAGAGAAGAACTACCAAATGTGCATTCTGTTCATCAAAAAAGAATGGAATTTGAGCCGGACTTCAATCTCACTGCCAGGCTGAGGTGCCCAGCACTGTTGATCAACGCACGTCATTGCCGTCAGGCCTGGTTCTCACTGGTTTTGTCTCACATAAATTATTCCATTATTACATCACTCAACACAGGCATGTCGTTGCCAACCTGTAAATCACTCCCCTCTTCACTCACTTTCATCAGTCCTCAGACCACAGTAACACACTCGTGCTCGAGTGCTGTAACCATGCAGCATAGAAACAGAGTCAGGAGTCACAGTACGAACAGGTCAGCATAGACGTGGAACCATGGACATCCTGGAGAAGCGACTGAAAACTGCGATCATCTTCTTTTGCTTCATCATAGAGGTTTGGTGAATTTGTGTCAGATATTTTGTTGCAGATTTTACCCTTACAATGCTGCGTGTACAGACACTGCGCAGGTGCAGAGATTTGTCTGACAGCTGGGCTGGACAGGTCCCTTCATCACCTGGTCACGCATGCAAACGACAGCAATCAAAACACGAAGGAGAATAACCTGAATTAATTCTTCTCGCGATTTTTTTGGGTGTTTGAAGTTTGTCAAAACATTTTCAGGGGGAGTCTCAGGCGATTTTGAGAGTGACGCTGGTTGATCTGCAGGAAATTTACCAGACCACGACCCAGAAAATGGCCATTGTTGTCACGTGGAGGTGAGCGAACAGGGAACACTCGTTTGATCGATCCCTGAAGATTTAGGACTGAAGATAATTCAGCAAAACTGCCAACTTCACAGAGTATTCCGCTGCAGGTCTACATCTCGCCAACAGTCTTGATGTTGTGGCGCAGCGGAGAATTCGTGGACAGCCTACGTACGATAAATATGTCCACCAATTTCTTTTCAGGAACATTGCACTTGTAGTTGGATCACTTGTTGCTGGAAAAGCCTTTCAGAAGTTGAACCAGCACCTGTTGTTTGCAGTTGCTCTTCTTATCATGGGAACATGTTTGTTTGTGGCTCCATTCTGTGGAAACATTTGGAGTTTCTTGGTAGTTATGACTATTCATGGCTTCTTTACAAGCTTCCAGACAGTAGGTAAGGCCACACAAAGGAGAGAAATCACTGTTGGCTTCAGCACAATTTTCAGCCTGGTTTGTGTCATGGTCACACAATTGCTCTGTGTGACACACTTGGAAGACAACAAAAATTTGTTATTTTTCTTGTATTTCAGGAGGCAATGCCTACATCATGGACCTGTGGAAGGAGAACAGTGACCCCTTTGTTCAGGCTGTTTGCTTGTTTTTCTTTGTTGGAAATATCTTGTGTGTTCAAGTGTCCAAACAATTTTTGGCTGATAGAGTGCCACCAACATCACGTGATAGTCTTTTTGAAACCAACCACACAAATGTGTCTGCCTTTGAATCACCTGATACTACAAATACAACAGACACAGCTCCAGGTCTGTCCAGCAGCTTTGAAAGCGACATTGAAAAAGCCTACTTTATCTTTGGAGCTTCCTGCATTGTTGGGACTGTCATACAAATTTTAAGTTGGTGTCACTCTGGCTGCAAATTGAGTCAAGTACTGCAAGTTACAGAAGGAGAGGCACAGTCTCCATCTGCACACAATTCAAATTTTCATGGCCACAGTAAAATGTTTGTGTTTGGTTTGTCTTTCTTGCTCTGTCTTGTTTCCTTTCTTGGATTTGCCAATGGTGAAATGTTTGGTGCTTTTGGCATAACTTTCACTGTGAATTGTTTGGATTGGTCACCCAGTGATGCAAGCAATTTGATAACTCTGTATTTGATATCAACATTGGTGTGTATTTGTGTGTCAATTTTACTGTCCAAGTTTGTCCAAGTCAATATTTTAATGATTGTGGGTATTTTAATTGGGTTCAGTGCAACAATATTAATGACTTCATTGGTAACAGTGACTAAATTCTCACTTTGGATTGGGGCCTGTCTTCTTGGATTGGGGTTGGGAAACATACTTCCCAACACTTTGAATGCTGGCAAAAGACTTACAGACCAGTCCAGCATCATCTCATCAGTTATCTTTGCTGGTGCTTACACTGGTAGAATTGTAGCTCCACAGGTGATTGGCTATCTTCTTGACCATGAGGACCCAATGTGGTTCTTATATCTGGGTGTTGTGTACTCGGGTGGGATGCTGGTGTTGTCAGTTGTGTTTCAGATTGTCTTGCGATGCAACAGAAATTTTGAGAATATGGGTCAGCAAGAGTGTGATGTTCCTCTAGAGACTTTGGAAACACCCAAGTGAGGTGGTGCTACGCCATTGCACATAACAAATGAAAGCCTGCTCAGCATGGCATTTCCCTTGGCTACTTGCTTGTGCAGTGTTGTAACTGAAGAATTTGAAGGTTTTCTATTGAGGAGATTTGAAGATATTGCGGTTGATTTGTGAGATGTACTGAATGAATCAGAGCTGCGAGGAGAAACAAAACGTTTTGTTTTGCTCATTTGTTATGCATCAAACAGGAAAACATATTCCTCTGCAAATAATGGACACACAACAAAACTGAATAAAACTCCGGGTTTTTTGCACACTAATCCAATTTAGGCTTGTGCCCTTGCTGGTTCGTGTCTCAGAACAGCTGGAACAAAGAGTTTGAAAAGAGATGGCAATCAACATGGGCTCATGTGGAGAAGAGAGGAACCAAGCTCAACCAGTCGTTGGGCTCTAAACTGCCAGGCTCATCAGCCAAATTCTCCTGTGTCTCAGATATCGTTTTGGTACCTTCCAGATGTGTGTGAATTTATATTCTTTTTCATGTGAAGAGCAAGAATAAAGTGCACGTTGAAGTGGAGCCGGTGTTTGAGGAATCTCGTGCGTCAAAGAACACAAATTTGCCCTGTTTTCTGTGCACTGCAAGTTTTTCCCCAAGCCCATGTGAAGCATTTTTCAGAGTGCTCCAAGTCCGCACAAACAAAGACACTTGGACTTCTCACACATTCTTTTATCAATGGTGTATCTATCCAACACAGTCATATCTCATTCATTGACAATGGTATATTTTAATCAGTCCAACAATCAGTACTTGCTGTGAAGTAACTGCGTAGTACTACTATCAAACCTCCAACATCACACATACGTGCCTCAAGATTTATCCTGAGTGATCGAAAGTCCAACTGACCAGTATTGCAAGCGAGCGCCATTGAGAATCAACATCACTGAGAGTGAACTGGATCATGGAGACGTTGGAGAAGAGACTGAAAACTGCGATGATGTTCTTCTGCTTCATCATTGAGGTAAACACACGTGAATTTCAATCACTTTTCATTCCTGACTCAAAAAGCAATGTGGTACGAGGTTGGACTGGCCAATTTTCCCCGACTCTGTGGGCTCGTCACCTGTGAATGACACCAATTTTTTGTGGCACCCACATCATACCAACGTGCTCAGAAATTTACCTGTCGAAAGTGGCTGTTGTGAACACAGTGAGAACCACTGCACCAGCCTCTTGTGTTGATGGCTGCACACTGAACGAGAGGATCTCCTCCAGCCAGGTGTGTGTACAATGCTGACCGCTACCTTCCACCGCTTTCATCAAAAGGCCAGGTTCACACGTTTAGTACCACCAAAAGCACCAAATTCTGTCAACAGGGCCAAAAGGACGTGGAGACCAACGAGACTCACGGGCACGAGAATGAACCAAAATGTTCCTCCTCTGAGCCCATTTTAGGTGATGCGAGTGTCGCTGGTGACTGCACTGTTCTCTGGGTGTCCTTTTCAGGGGGCGTCGCAAACGATTCTGAGAGTCACACTGGTTGATCTGCAGGAAATTTACCAGACCACGACCCAGAAAATCTCTGCAGTTTTGACATGCAGGTGGGAGCACAAGCAATGCTTTGTAGTCTATCTCGGATTATTCCGGGCATGATACATGCCTGACTTTTCTTTCGAGCAATTGTCAAGACTGTTTGTCTAAAGTTTACAAAACCCACACGTTTCTTTGCTTTCTTCAGGTACGCAGCACTGGTGGTGGGAACCCTTGTTGCTGGGAAAGTTTATCAGAAGTTGAATCAGCACCTGCTGTTTGCAGTTGCTCTTCTTCTCATGGCAACCTGTGTGTTTGTGGCTCCCTCTTGTGGCAGTTTTTGGAGCCTTTTGGTGGTCATGGCTCTACATGGTTTCTTTGACAGTTTTTCAACTGTGGGTAAGATTGTATAAAGATACTCAGCTGCAGTGATGTGTTGTGTGTACTCTCAGAAAACCTCTTGGTTTCTGAACCAATGTTGCACCTCAGATTTGTATTTTGGAAACAGTAAAAAACCAAATAGTTTGCATTTCAGGAGGATGTGCTTTCATCATAGACCTGTGGGGAGAAAGCAGTGATCCATTTATTCAGGCTTTGGGCCTGTGTTTTGGAATTGGAACTGTTCTGTGTGTCCAAGTCACAAAACCATTTTTGGCTTCCAGACCAATTGGGAGTGACTTGTCCAGAGACAATGTATCAACACCTGAACTTGTTTATTCCAATGATACAAATTTGACAATACCAGGTCATGACATGCCAAATAGTTTTGAAACCAGTGTTGCAAATGCATATTATATCCTTGGAGCATTGTGTGTTGTTGGTGCTGTTGCACAGATTCTAAGTTGGATTCACTCTGGCTGTAAATTCAGTCACCTGCTGCTCAGTCATGAAGGCAAGACACAGTCTCCATCTTTGCAAATGTCCCAGTTGCAAGGGCACAGTAAGGGTTTCTTCTTAGCTGCATCTTTCATCCTTTGTTTCATTGCATTCCTTGGCTCTGCTATTGATGAAACATTTGGTGCTTTTGGAATGTCTTTCACAATTCTTGCTCTGGGCTGGACAACAAGTGATGCAAGCAATTTGATCACTGTGTATTCAGTGTCAATATTTGTGTGCAACTGTATCTCAATTTTATTGGCTGGGTTTGTTCAAGAGAAATTATTAACAATGGTGAGTATCTTGATTGGATTCTGTGGAGGCGTATTGATGACTGCTATGATAAAAGTGATTCCACTCTCCCTTTGGATTGGAGCCTGCTTTTTAGGTTTGGGGTTTGGAAATTTTCTTGCAAATGCCCTGAATGCTGGTAAGCGACTGACTAGTCAGTCCAGTGCAATATCATCAGTTATATTGTCAAGCACTTTTGTTTGTAGAATTGTAGTGCCTCAGGTGATTGGCTATCTTCTTGATCATGAGGATCCCATGTGGTTTCTGTATCTTGTTGTTTTGTACTCCAGTGGTGTTTTGATGCTCTCAGTTATTTTTCGAATTGTGTTGTTCTGTTGGAAAAATGGTTCTGAAGGGGTTGATAGTGTTGACCAGAACTGTGATGTTCCACTGGAGACAATTGAAGCACAAGAAGAGTGAGGCGTTTTCATATTCCTGTAGTTATTCATCCAGACTTCATTCTGGCTCCATGTCCTTGTTGATTTGTGACAAACAACCTGTACATGGCTTGTGATGAAACATGAGAAACAATTTCATGCTTTGTGGAGAGGCTCTGTAAATCGGATGGCGTCTTGATGCCTTCTAGAGCTGTGTGCATTTTTGTCTTTTTTCATGTAAAGAAGAATAAAATGGACGATCAGTGGCTTGTTTTGTTTGAAAAAAATGACACCTGTCACAGATGAAGCAAGGAAGGAAGCAAGGAAGCTTTGGTCCTTTGCTCAGCTGGCCAGGATTTTCCTTTGTGGCGATAACCTCTCAAGGCCGGGTGGGGCATCGTCGTTTTGTTGAACCAAATGTTTCTTTGGATCCTGGTGCAAAGTTTTGTGGGTCTTCAACATTCAGGAGGATTGGTTCGTAAAATGGCCACACACAAGAATCCACAATCTTGAAAAATGTCTGGCGTGTAAGCTTTTGGGTGTTTTGTCTTTTTGCGGCAACTGCCTTCACTCCCGAAGCACCTCAACAGATGTGCCTTCTCCTTTTGTGCACACACGAACCAGCATCCTTTCCCAGAGTTAAAATTGGCTCACATAGTGGGTTCATTCCCCCCAAGCCATTGCTTGATCCTCATCTTTTTTTCTTTTGACAGATTGGATCTTCTTGATAATGAGTGTGGTTTAAAAAAATCAGTGGTCAATGTGTATTCTTCAAGTCAGGTCTGTTTCCAATTGCCTTGTTCTTTCAAATGGAAAAAAAGTGTTTTGAAAGTGTCAGGAGTGTGAAGCAGGACAACTGTGACATTTTCCACTGGATATAATACAGGCAGAAAAAGACTGTTGTACCAGTTACTGAATAGAGGCCCTGTTCTCCTTTCAGACCCAATTCAGCCTCTGTGTCCTTGTTGATTCTGTCTGAAACAGCCCACACATGGGTTGTGATGGGTTTTGATGAACACAGGAAAAAATAACTTTGAGCCATGAGGAGAGGATGTGAACCAAGCTCACTCAGTCACTGTGTTGTGCAAGTACTGTGATGCTCATCAGCCAAATTGAGAGTGTAATCCTTGGTCCTTTTCTCTGCCAACCTGGAATTTTCACAGCTGAGTTGACTGGTCGAGGTAACATAGTCGTATCTCGTTGTTGGTGTAATCAGCCCAACAATCTGTTCTTGTCGCAAAGTACAGGTGAAGTACTGGTATGAAGTGGTCTCAACCCTCAATCTACACATACTGTGTCAAGATTCGGCCTCATTGACCGAAAGTTCAGCTGACCAGTATTGTGAGCGCCATTGAGAATCAACAGCACTGAGAGCGAACTGGATCATGGAGACGTTTGAAAAGAGACTGAAAACTGTCATGATGTTCTTTTGCTACATCATAGAGGTATGCACACAAAAAACGCTTCTTGAAGAGCTGTGTGTGACTATTCTGTTCACTGCTTTACTGTACAAAAATACTGTACAAAAATAATGGTTCCTGTGATATCACCCAATGATTTTCAATGCCTTCGGTTGTGTGATTGAAGAGGAACCATTTTGTAAGGTGACAACTCATTTGCACCACAATGTGAGCACACACAACAGGGTTTTGCACAAGCTGGGTTTAGCGCCAAGACTCAAGGTAACAGCAATGTGGCTCAACCCATAGAAAGTACAGAAAGTTGTGTGTCGACAGTTTCTCTTTGCTGACAAGCAACAAATTCTGTTTTGGCCATGCACCCAAAAATAACTGTGCATCCCAGCCCCCCGAAAAATTGAACTGTACTCACATACTCTCCTGTGATCTCTGAGTTACGAAACTGGAAAGACCAACTTTTGGCACAGGACTGTCAAGAATCTGCTCCAAGAAGAGCTGAACTTTGCACTAGATACCTTCGAATCATTTTCAATGACGGTCTGTCTTGGCAAAAATTTGAAATTAGAGAAAAGGAGTACCTTTGAATGTGAGTTTGCAACCACACAAATTTGAAAGTATTTGATGGAAGAGAGTCAAAATTCAAGACACACACACATGCAACGTTGATGAGTAGTGTACTGTTTGGGTGTTGCGTGGGCGGACCCTTTGGCAGTTCGTGTGTCTTCTTCTGTTTTCCATGTTTGAAATTTTGAAGATATCAGACCAAGAGGTCACACGGCACAAATTTTGATTACTTCTGATATGCAACCATTCTCTCTCGTGCGTGCACTGCCAAGAGACCCCGCAGCCAGAGAGCAAAATTGAGTAGAAAATACTCTCAGACAAACGCCTGTGAGACCCACAGCATTTCTTTGACTCTGTTGTGTCATGAGTCACTGCTCGTTGATCATCATTCCCAGGGAGCGTCTCAGACCATCTTGAGAGTGACGCTGGTTGATCTACAGGAAACTTACCAGACCACGACCCAGAAAATCTCCGCAGTTCTGACATGCAGGTGAGAGAGCAGGTTACCAAAGTGCCACAAAGTCTATCCAAACTTCTTTTCAGAAAGGTACCTGCTCAATTTGAATGTAATGAATGGACACTTGTTGAAACTGACATTACACAAATGTCACAACTGGAGTTTCAAGATCCTTACAATCCAAGTTTCTTTTTGTATCCTCAGATATGCAGCACTTGTGGTGGGATCTCTGATTGCTGGAAAAGTTTATCAGAAGTTGAATCAGCACCTTTTGTTTGCAACTGTTCTTTTCTTGATGGGGACCTGTGTGTTTGTGGCTCCATCTTGTGGAAACCTTTGGAGCTTTCTGATTACCATGGCTCTGCATGGTTTCTTTGATGGCTTCTTGGCTGTGGGTAAGATTGACCAAAACCCAGAACTATTTTTTATGCTGTAATATTCTCTGCTCTATTGCAGAAGACTTCACCACAATTTTAATGAAAAGACATGTATTGTGTTTCTACAAATGAAGAATTGTTTTTGAGACTGTCTTACATTCTAGGTGTTAATTCCTTCATCATGGACCTGTGGGGAGACAAGAGTGATCCATTTATTCAGGCTCTATGCTTGTTCTTTGGAGTTGGAGCTGTTCTATGTGTCCAAGTGGCAAAACAATTCTTGGCTTGCAGACCAACTGACAGTATCTTATTCAAAACCAACAGTTCAGAAAATGTCTTTGGGTTATATAATTCTACAAATGTTCCAGACATGGTCCATGAAGTGCCAATCAGTTTTCAGAGTGATTATGAAATTGCATACTACATCCTTGGAGCTTTCTGCATTGTTGGGGCTGTTGTACAAATTGTAAGTTGGGTTCATTCTGGTAACAAATTATGTCACCTCCTGCCAGGTCAGGAAGGGAAAATTCAGTCTCCATCTTTACAAAGTTCACAATTGTATGAACACAATCAAGGTTTCTTCGTGGCAGCATCTTTCATTCTTTGTTTCATTGCATTCCTTGGTTCTGCCATTGATGAAACATTTGGTGCTTTTGGAATGTCTTTCACTGTTCATGGTCTGGACTGGACAACAAGTGATGCAAGCAATCTGATCACTGTGTATTCAGTGTCACTCTTTGTGTGCAATTGTGTGTCAATTATTGCTTCCCAGTTTGTTCAAGTGAATGTGATGATGATTGTGAGTATTGTGATTGGGGTCAGTGGAGCCATTTTGATGGCCTCAGTTGTGAACACAACTGAATTATCACTTTGGATTGGGGCCTCTCTGCTTGGTTTGGGCTTTGGAAATTATGTTGCAAACACTTTGAATGCAAGTATGAGACTCACAGAGCAGTCCAGTATCATCTCATCAGTTATCTTTTCAAGCATTTTTGTTTGTAGAATTGTGGCTCCTCAGGTGATTGGGTATCTTCTTGATCATGAAGATCCAATGTGGTTTCTCTATCTTGTTGTTGTGTACACCAGTCTTGCTTTGATGATGTCAGTTTTGTTTCCAATAGTGTTGTTCTTTTGGAAAAAGTGTTTTGAAAGTTTTGGGAATGGTAAGCAGGATTACTGTGGTGTTCCACTGGAGACAACAGAGGCACAAGAAGACTGATGCACTAAATAAAACTATGGTTCTTCTTTCAGACTCAATTCAGCCTCTGTGTCCTTGTTGATTCATATCTGCAACAGCCCACACATGGGGTGTGGTGAACATATGAGAAATAGTATTGAGTCATGTTGAGAAGATTGAACCAAACTCACCCAGTTGTTGTGTTGTGCACTGTGATGCTCATCACTATAACTGAGAGTGTACTTCTTGATCGTTTCCTCTGCCAACCTGGCATTTTCATAACTGAGTTTGACTGTTCAAGGTCAGAGCTGCACAAAAGTGCATTCAGCTTCAGGTGGAGCATCATGTTGTACAGTTGAAACAAATTCCATTTTGGATCTCAGTGTGTTGTTTGAAGAAGTCAAAGTTGTGTTTTGGCTGTGTCACAGCATTATCTATTGTACTCATGACAGCTTGTTCATGCTTTTTCCTCCAACTCCTTAAGGACAAAAAATGCCATACAAACAGTGCACTGCAGGCGCACACATTTTTTTCAGAGTGAAATCGGTCAACACAAATATTTGGACTTTGCATCCATTTCCTTGTTTTTCCAACACAGCCGTATCTCATTGAATGACAATCTGTGCAATTGGTCCAACAATCAGCACTTGCTGCAAAGTACCTGTGAAGTACTGTTGTGAAGTGTTTGTTTGTGACTTCAAACCTCACACATCCGTGTGGTGTGTCAAGATATATCCTGAGTGATTGCAAGTCCAACTCACCACGTGCTGGGAGCAGCATTGAGAGGCAATCATGGAGACCTTTGAGAAGAGACTGAAAACTGCGATGATGTTCTTTTGCTACATCATAGAGGTACGCACACAAGAAAACCAAACTTTGACTGTGAAAAGAGTTCCACTGAACTCGCGTGGATTTTGAGAGGATTGCTTTGTAGAACAAAGTCCCCACTGTGTTCATCAACTTCAGGTGACCATTCTGTTTGTTGCTCTTCTTACTCCATCTTCTTTTATCATTGAGAGTTATGTTTTAACAGTTTCTCTTTGCTGACAAAGCAACATATTCTGTTTTGGTCATCTATCCAGCATCATGCACTTCAGAAATCCCCGGCAACCAGCTCAGCTCATATTTTTGTCCAGTTGGGCAGCCCACCTTGAACAGCGCTCTCATTTTGTCTTGTGATCTCAAATTTGATGCAACAAGTCATTTTCTCATATTTCACTCTGGATGCAACAGCTTTGAGAACAGGACTGTCAGCAATTTGCTCCAAGAACTTGTACTGGATGTCTCTGTGTCCTTCTCCATGGCAGTCTTTCGTGGCAAAAAATTCAAAGCAGAGAGAAAAATTGTCCTTGTGACCCTCCCCGATGGGACCTCATTCAAAAGCAAGCACACACATTCGTACCCAGACTGCTAAATTTTAGTGTTTGAAAGTATCTGGTGTGAAACACAAGCGAAGATGATGAGCACAGTTTGCAAGTTGCCTGGGCTGACTCCGCAGCTGGTGTGTTTTTTTTCTCTTTTCCACGTTTGCAGTTTCACACATGACCTCAGGTCCAAGACTTACTCTGCACAGATTCCATTTCGGACACGAGGCTGGTCACACACGGGCACGACCAAAATACCCACAACCACAGCAATTTGTCTTGTTACCTTGTTTTCGACCCGTTTGTGTGACCCGCGGTCTGAATGACTTGTCCACGTGACTGAACCGAGTGACTGGACATTGACCGTCATTGTTTTCAGGGGGCGTCTCGGACGATCCTGAGAGTCACGCTGGTTGATCTGCAGGAAATTTACCAGACCACGACCCAGAAAATGGCCCTTGTTGTCACATGCAGGTGAGGGAGCAAGCAACCAAGCTTCCTCAAGTTCTTCTCAGTTAGCACTACTGAATTAGGATGTGATTGATGGACGCCAGATTGAAACTGCCTGTTGTTCAATTGTGTCATCAGAGTTTGTTCAAAGGTCATTACAACCATGATACATTTCCCATTTCAGATATTTAGCACTTGTGGTGGGATCTCTTGTTGCTGGAAAAGTTTATCAGAAGCAGAAGTTAAATCAGCACCTGCTGTTTGCAACTATTCTTTTTCTTATGGGAATCTGTGTGTTTGTGGCTCCATCTTGTGGAAGCTTTTGGAGCTTCTTGGTCACTATGGCTCTGCATGGTTTCTTTGATGGCTTCTTGGCTGTGGGTAAGATTGCACAAAGATACTGGGCTGCCTTTGGATGAGCAATGTTGTTTTTCAACAAGTGCACACATTGGTTTCAAGGCTGCCTTCTATTTTAGGTGTTTTTTCCTTCATCATGGACTTGTGGGGACACAAGAGTGATCCATTTACTCAGGCACTGTGCTTATTCTTTGGAATTGGAGCTGTTCTATGTGCCCAAGTGGCAAAACAATTCTTGGCTTGCAGACCAACTGAGAGTGTCTTATCCAGAAACAATAATTCAGAAGATGAATTTGGGTCATCAAATTCTACAAATATGACAGGCATGGCTTTTGAAGCAGCAAACAGCTTTCAGAGTGATTTTCACATTGCGTACTACATCCTTGGAGCTTTTAGTATTGTTGCTGCTTTTGTACAAATTACATGCTGGATTCACTCTGGCTGCAAATTATGTCACCTCCTACCAGGTCAGGAAGGGAAAATTCAGTCTCCATCTTTGAGAAGTTCACAATCATACAAACACAGTAAGGTTTGCTTCATTGCTGCAATTCTTTGTTTCATTGCATTCCTTGGCTCTGCCATTGATGAAACATTTGGTGCTTTTGGAATGTCCTTCACAATACATTCTCTGCACTGGGCAACACATGATGCAAGCAATTTGATCATTGTGTTTTCAGTGTCACTCTTTGTGTGCAGTTGTGTGTCAATTATTGCTGCCAGGTTTGTTCAAGTGAATGTAATTATGATTGTGAGTTTTGTGATTGGGGTAAGTGGAGCCATTTTGATGGCTTCAGTTGTGAACACAACTGAATTATCACTTTGGATTGGGGCCTCACTGCTTGGATTGGGCTTTGGAAATTATGTTGCCAGCACTTTGAGTGCTGGGAAGAGACTCACAGAGCAGTCCAGTATCATCTCCTCACTTATCTTTTCAAGCACTTTTGTTTGCAGAATTGTGGCTCCTCAGGTGATTGGATATCTTCTTGATCATGAAGATCCAATGTGGTTTCTCTATCTTTGTGTTTTGTACTCCAGTGGTGCTTTGATGCTGTCAGTTCTATTTCCAATTGTGTTGTGTTGGAAAAAGTTGTACACAAATGCAAATGTAGATCAGGAGAATTGTGATGTTCCACTGGAGACAAAAGTGACAACAGATGAGTGAGGTTTGTTCCATTTTCTCCAAGGATCCATCACATCTTGTTCTGAAAAAGGGGAGCGTTGTGATTTTTTGTCGGAAGAAAGAGAAACCATGCAGGCAAATGGGATCGTCTCACACAATTGTTTTTTGTTTGGTTGTTTGTTTTTGTCTCACGTGCATCACACAAGCACCCCCTCCGACTGCATTCTTTCTCGAAGAAGAAACTTTCGCAAATATAACTTTGGTTTCTCCTGGTTTGCCTCAGACATCGCTTTGTTTGAATCACAATGACCAAGTGCTGAGGTTCTTCAGAGAAATCTCCAACCGATTCAGGACGGCGGTAGAGAAGTGTGTGTGTGTGTGTGTGTGTGTGTGTGTGTGTGTGTGTGTGTGCGTGTGTGTATGTGTGCGTACTTGAGAGGGTATGGTTGTGTTTTGACGGCACAATAATGTTTACAATGGGAGGCTGCCGCGCCCAACCGTCCCTGCATGGCATTAGATCTGCGCCTCATTGTCCCACAAACAGGACACGTGTCAAGTGTTTTGATCAGTGTTATCTCAACACCTCTTGACTTCGGTTTGTGAAGTGTCTTTCGTGAGCACATGTTGACGCTTGGTGCGGACAGGTCAGTGTTCGCGTCGAACGCGTCGATGCTTGTGATGGAGAAAAGACTGAAGACTGCGGTGATGTTCTTCTGCTTCATGGTGGAGGTGCGTGCAGATTCCCAGCTGGTTTCCCCTGGCTGGAGCACAGTGACTGAGTGTGTTTTAGGCTCACAAGCGTCTTAGGCGTAATTACGCGTGCGTTTCTCAGGCTTGTGTTCTTTTTGACAGGGCGCGTCCAATGTGATCTCGAGGATGACGCTGGTTGATATGCAGGAAAGTTTGAGAATCCAGAGCAGCCAGAGTGTGGTGTTGCGTTGGAGAAAATGAAGACGTCTGATGGCTGGGGTGTTGGTTCACGAAAGTTTTCAATCATTGCGAGGCAGATATACCAGAGCTGGAGCAAATTAAAGTTGAGCCTGTCTGCATGTTGCTGTAGAATTGTGTGATGTTTGCGTGTTCGTTGTTCGAAGCTCATGGTTCGAACTCAGTGATTCCTACATTCAACCGTTTCGTGGTTTGCCCTGGGTACCACGCGGCAAAAGAACAGAGGAAGGCGACCTGAGGCTGTGCTGTGCTCCGTGATCCGACCAAGAGGAAACCTGTCAAGAGGTGGCAACTGCAACTTTGAAAAAAGTCAACTTGTGAAAAGTTTGCTTGGCACAGCAGCTCAAAACCAGATGTGCAAAAATGTTTGCGAGGGGTCCAGTAGGGGCCGGGCCCAACCCATGCACCTCCGCCCCAGGGGCCCACACGTGGGCAACGTGAAGCCGTGAAGCGAGATGTGTTTTCAGGTGATTTGAGGTGGGTTGCGCGATTTGGGCTGATGAGCCAAATCGGTGCGAGCCAAATCAAAGCACCTATAGGCAGCGTCTTCCAAAAGTATGTCTGCAGCAGTTTCATGGTCAAGATGAGGATAGATTCAGGCTCTTTTGGGCTCTTTTGGTTCATTTTGGGTTGGGGATAATGTGCGAGGAAGGAATTTGTCAAATTTGAATTTTTGGGTTTCTAAGAAAAAAAGTCAAATTTGGAAGTGCAGAAAAAAAGGGATGTGGATGTAGAAATGTCTCTGTATCTCAGAAGATACAAATATTTGGTGAAAAAAGTATATTGATGAAATGTAGTATGTTGTATGGGGGTTTGAGAGGTAGCATTCAATTTTTGACTTTTGAAAATTTTTATATGGTTTTTAGGTGGGGCTAAAGTTTGGGTTAAAAAGTCATTTTTAATAGAAAATTTAAAAATGGATACTGGGCAATTCTTTTGGTTGATATGTGGATATTGTT